>Ga0315290_10000186_pt1 | contig 37975 bp, 26 predicted proteins | sample YL17G12_0_MG_FD_203627 | JGI IMG/M metagenome (GOLD analysis project Ga0315290, IMG submission 203627) | Sediment microbial communities from Yellowstone Lake, YNP, Wyoming, USA - YL17G12_0 | ecosystem: Environmental > Aquatic > Freshwater > Lake > Sediment | place: USA: Wyoming | collected... | reverse complement strand
AGAGTTTTGTTGGGTAAATGGGCAGGGTAGGGAGGATGGGGAAGATTAAGCGAGAAGTCGAGAAGATGAGGAGGGCAGAAGTCAGAGGTCAGATTTGAGAAGTCGGAAGAAAGAGGGCGGACCGGTAGGGGGGGGTGAGGGGCGGGGGGAAGGGCTGTTTGGTTTGCTGTAAGATGTGGTTAAAATGGGAAGCGAAGCGAACGGCCAGAAAAAAACTAGAAAAAAAACGGAAATGGGCTTGACACGATTTGAGCGTATGGATATACTGCAAAGTTAAGGCTATGGAATTGTGGGGCCTATTATGAAATCCCACTGAGAAAATTGGAAGAAGCCCGTTGACGGCGGCAGGGTTATCGCGTATAAAGTACAGCGCCGCCAGCGACCCGAAGGCGGGTGGCAGGAAGTTGGGACGGCAATCAAGACAGAAGCAACTTTGGTTGACCAGCCGAAAGGCGCGGAACTCGAATATCGCGTTATAGCAATAAATAAATCCGGCGTTGGTTCGCCCAGTAATACCGTGATGGTAGTTTTGTAAAAAAAGGTACGCATATTATATGAAAATCAGACATGCAAAAGTTAGCCCTAATGAAGAAAGGAAAAATGATGAGAGTATGTATTCCAACAGAAGAAGACAGAGGTATTGAAAGCATCGTTTACGGCCATTTTGGTTCGGCACAATATTTTGTTATTTGTGATATGGAGACCGACGAAACAAAAACTCTGGAAAACAAGAATCAACATCATGCTCATGGTACGTGCAGTCCCATGGCTACTTTGGAAGGTGAATCTGTAGATTCAGTAATTGTCGGCGGTATAGGAAAGGGCGCGATTTCAGGACTGAACTATGCAGGAATAAAAGTGTACCAATCAAAGGAGGGGACTGTCCAGGATAACGTTGAAGCTCTGAAAAATGGGGAGTTGAATGAGTTGACACCACAAAACGCATGTGCCGGTCACGATCATGGCGGCGGATGTGGTAATTAAAGATGGAATTGCAAGGCGCTGCGGCTTTACATCGTGGCGTTGTAAGATTACATCATAGCATTGTAAGGTTGTACTGGTTCAGCGTGAATTGGACAAACGCATTTAATTGTTTACACCTATTTTTATCGGATTGGCCTTTGGCAAATCAAGGTTTTTTTAGGCATAAGGGAATCAAGAATACATTTTGAAGGAAGTGGGTGGACACCAAGGTCCACCCGGACGGTATTGCGTCATCCCGGCTGACCTCCAGCGGGGGTTATTAAAACCGGCGTTGCCGGTCTCTGGCAGGTTGTACCTCTACAGAGTTTGGGGCTATGTTGGAATAAACATGCTCACGCAAGTGTGGGGCAGGCAGCCGACCATGGAAAATTGTGGGGGGGTGGGGTTGTTCCACGGGTTTCGGCCTGGCGGGGATTTTGTTGACTTTTCGGGAGGGCCGTGGTAGAGAAGGGTGATGCGTATGTCGTATTGCGGAGAGTAGAACACGGATGGGACGGATGAGACGGGTTTGCACGGATAAGAAACAATAAGAATCCCGCGAAGGGGCTCGAAAGAAGGCAACAGGCACGAGGCACTAGAAAATAAGAGTCCCGCAAAGGCGCAAAGGCGCGAAGATGAAGATGAGATAAGTAAACGCAAAAGGCGCGAAAGATGCGAAAGGCGCAAAGGAAAGATGAAAGAAAAAGATTGAACCACGGAGGCGCAGAGGCGCAGAGAAGAAAGAATTTTTAAGAAAAAGATTCATAGCCACAGAGGGCACCGAGGAAGAGAATGAATAATAGGGACAGAGACAGAAGGAAAAGAATAGGGTCCGCAGATTACGCGAATTGACGCAGATTTGAGATTAGGTTTAAGATTTAACCGCTAATGAACGCGAATTGACGCGGATCAGGTTGAAAAATAGGGACATAAGTTAGAAGGAAAAGAACAGAAACACGCAGAGGAATGTGTGAAAGAAATGGAGGTAGTTATGAGGCCAGATGAGATATTGGAGAAGGTTAGGGGGTTGATCGGGGAGTGTGCGGGTGATGATTCGGACAGGCGGTTTTATGTGAATCGTTTTGTTTTTGCGCGGTTGCAGCTTGATGAGCGTAAGACGAAAGTTGCGGTGAAGAAAAAACTGATCGAATCGGGTTTGAAGTGCGCCTATTGTGAAAAGGCGTTTGAAGAAATCAGCGGGATTCATTTGCACCGAGTGAATGGGGATCGCGGCTATAGCGATGACAATTGTGCTCTGATGCACTCGGATTGCCATACGAAGTATCATCGGGAAAACCCCAGTTCGCAGAGAAACAGTACAAACAAAGATGAACCTGCTGAGGCCATGGCGATCCTTAAAAAAGAAAGTAAACGATATGAGGGCAAGAGGTTTTTGTACTGGTGGGATATTTCGCCAGGTTTTCTGGAAACGATTGGGAGGTATGAAGTAGTTGAATTTGTCAAAAAAGACACCCGGGAAAAATGTTCTTTGCCGGTGGAAGCATTAAAGGGTTTTCTGACCGAAGAGCGGCAGACCACTCGCGGCAGCGGTAACTGGGGTATCAGGATTTTTGCGGAGCGGGGAAATGAACTGGCTTTCGAGCCGGGCAGGAAAGAAGATAAATACCTGTTCCTGCCGGTGGTTTGGTTCGACGAGGAGAGGGAGGATTAGTTAACGTTAGATTTTGGGGGAGTGGAGGTGAGCCTTATCTTCGGCAGCAACGGATGAGATGATCACGGCTTGAATAGCATAACGAGAAAACGGGGAAGCTCGATCGTTATGGGTGTAAACGGTTGCGGTATAAGCGGTTGCAGAAACAGTTTGACAAGCTGAATCGCAATGTGTAAAATCATACGAGTTGTTTTTGTGGTGACTGTTGTGATGCCAACATCAACTATGCCCAATGGGTATGGTAATTTCTGGAGCGAATTGCTATACGTTCAGTTTGAGGGAAAAAAGATGGGATACTTTGTAACAACAATTGGTCCTTGATGCAGTAACAAAGGCAATAGATGACTATGAAAAACAATACAGTGAGGTTAAACCCGCTACTTATGAATAAAAAAGCGTTTACGTTAATAGAGTTGTTGGTTGTTATATCCATTATAGCTCTTTTGATCTCGATTTTAATGCCGGCGCTGCAGAATGCCAAGCGTCAAAGCCGGGAAGTAATGTGTATGTCCAATGAAAAGCAATGGGGTCTTTTTTTTGGTTTGTTCCTGGCTGATAATAATGGCAAGTTCACCGGTTTGGATTATCACAGATGGATGGACCTGCTGGAACCCTATACCAAAGACTCACCTGGAATTTACTTTTGTCCAATGGCAATGATAACTCGCCCCCAGGAAACGCGAATCTCTTTTTCCGCATGGGGAGAGGAAGATGAAGGGGAAGTGGAAGGGGGAGGGGAAGAAAGCCGCAAAGGCAGTTATGGTACCAACTATTGGATTCGAGAAAAACCCAATCCGTATCTTCCTCCGCAATATTCAAGCGACGGCTATTGGAAAAGCTTTGAGGTTCCAGGGGCATCTAGTATTCCGGTGTTGTTAGATTGTGCGTGGCCTGCGGGTATGCCGTTACATGAAGATCCGCCGCCGGAATATGAAGGGCAGATTTCTTCCTTCATGGAAATGAAGTGTATGCGTTTTTTCTGTATAGATCGCCACCACGGAAGCGTCAACGGGCTGTTTATGGATTTTTCCGTTCGTCGTATCGGGTTAAAAGAGCTTTGGGATCTCCGCTGGCATCGCAACTGGAATCCCAATCGTGAGCCGCCACCGGCGTGGCCCGAGTGGATGGCCAAGTTTTAGTCGCCGCCCGCAAAAGCAAGCTCATTTCACTTGCAATTTTTTTGCGGCTTCGGGAGCAGCTTGTGGCGTCAATGTGTCTTTCAACGCGAATTTCATTGCGATCACCGAATAAGCGGTGGTTAAGTCCTTGATGTTTTCCCAGTATCTACCGTCTGGATTTACCCAGTATCCGTCTTCGTGTTGGAGTGAAATGAGTTTTTTGATGAAATCTTCCCGCCAATAATGACGAACGCCGGCTGAGTCTATAAGGATATCTCCTCCCATGACCGCCAGGCACTTTGTGGCTGTCATATAATAATAATAAAGTGAAGTCGTGCCAAACCCTGGATTCTCCTCCAGGGTATAATTGGCGTGAATCCAGGCCAGGGCCTTTTTTACACGAATATCTTCTTTATCAATCCGTGCAAACAATAAACTTTTCAAACCCGCGTAGGTCATAGATCCGTAGGAGTGACTTCGCTCTTCTTTATAATGGCCGGTTTCATAGATAAACCCGCCGTCATCCGTGGCATAAGGCATGTCATTTACCGCTTTGACATTTTGTGTTCTCGTGATAAAAATGAGCGCCTTCTTCCAGTGTGAGCCAAGTGGTTTTTTTTCTCCCGTCTGCGGTTTATCTTTCGGAGGAATGCTTCTGTCGGTCGATTCATACTCCTCGGCGGCTTTTATCGCGTCGAGGGCCAAGTTCGTATTGGAAAGGTCCGGCCGATCATCTCCGCCATATCCGATTCCGCCGTAAAAAGGATTCTTTTCGTCAATACCCTCAGTTTCATCCGACTGAGATTCAATCAAAAACTTTTTGGCATTTTCGATTATTGTTTTGTGTTCGGAACGGCCGGCCTCGGTCAGGGCCAGAAGGCAGGTGGCGGTTGTATAGTGTGTGTATTCTTTATTGTAAATTCCGCCATCCGGTTTGACAAATGTTTCTAAATAGTCGAGTCCTTTGTTGATCACCTTATCACTGTTTTCACTGGGATTATACGATGGCTGCAGTACGAACGAATACAATACCAGTGCCGTTATCGCCGGGTCGTATTTCCATGAACCGTTCGGCTGCTGAGCTTTTATCAGATAGTCAAACGCCGTTTGCAGTGAGTGTTTTGTTTCATTTACAAGTGAGATATTCAAAGTAGATGTTTTCTGTTTTACTTCAAATTGGACCGGGGCGTCTTTGGTAACATCAGGAATCTGGGGCATTTTTCCTGCCCCAGATGAGTTGTTTATCATGACAACTCCAAGCAATGCCCACAACAACGCAACCCTAACGGTCATTTTTCTATAATTCATTTTTCGTTTCCCTGCTCTGTACTAATAACGACGGTTTCACATATTCTCTAGGTCAACAATTATCTCATTATCACAATTTGTAAGGTCAAGTCAAGCATTTTCGCCCTGCGGCGGCGATTCCGCAAGATGGGCATCAGCGTCAAAAAGATTGTGACTCGTTGGTACTGAAGCACTTACAACAATTTCCAACCACGAAAATCACGCTGCCGTCAGGCGGTAGTTTTATTATTGTGGTTTTTACTTGATTTTTTCATCGAAATCGGTTATAAATTAACTGTTGGCGCCTGGTGATGCTGTTTTTATGTGTATAACGCTAAGTATTTTGAGGAGCAGAACTTACATATAAGCCTAAATATATAAATTTTGGTAATGATCTTGAATGTTTTCCGGAGGAGAGAAAATGGCCCGTTCGGGAACTATTCGTGTCTTTTGCCTTCTGTTTTTTTTCGTCACGGCTGATGGATTCGCCAACGCCGATATCTCTATAGATAGCAGTGGGTTAGGAGACTATTTGACAATTCAGGAGGGGATCGACAACGCCGTTAACGGCGAAACCGTAGTCGTCGCCCAGGGTGAGTACGTTGAAAATATCAGCTTTCCCAACGGCAAAGCGATCATCGTTCGCAGTGCGAATCCCTCTGATTGGGACGTTGTCAGGAATACCATAATCAACGGGGACCATACGAGCAGTTGTGTTGTTTTCTCCGGCAACGGCTCGTATGTCAATACTCTCCAAGGGTTTACGATTACCAACGGTTACTTGTACCTTGGTAGTCCTATGAGTGATTACGGTGGTGGCGGGATATATTGCGACTTTGCCCGTCCTGTCATCAGTAGTTGCATAATCACGGGCAATTCCGCGGAAGGATGTGGAGGTGGTGGGATTTATTGCGGTCCGTGGGGGGCGCCGACGATCAGTAACTGCATTATCAGTGGCAATTCGACAGATTACAGTGGTGGTGGGATATACTGCTATAATAGCTCGAACGGGCTTCAAATTAACAATTGCATAATCGTCGGCAACGTTTCTGAGTATGGAGGTGGCGGTGTCGATTTTACAGAGAGTTATGCTACAATCAGCGGTTGCATTATCAGCGGTAACTCGGCTTATTACGGGGGCGGATTGGAGTGCGAATCAAACTCCGAGTCGGTTATTGTCAATTCTATCATAAGCGGTAATTGGGCGGTTGAATATGGCGGTGGGCTGGAGTGCTATTACAATTCCACGGCCACGATTGCGAATACCACCATTGCCGGCAATCTGTCAGGATACGCCGGATCGGCGTTGTCCTGTGATTCTGACCCTCCTGTCGCCAATACGGTGGATATGACCAACTGCATTTTGTGGGATAATTTTAACTGGGATGATCTGAACAATTGTATATGGAACGGCGACAATTCGGTTATTACGGTGGTCTTCAGCGATATTGAGAATCTGGATTCAGTTGTCAGCGATATTACACTTCCGGACCCGGACAATGTTTTTGACAGTGAGCCGTTATTTGTGATTGACGGCGACGATGCCATTACGGGCAATTGGACGTCGCCGTCGAGTTATAACGGGGGTACGAATCGCACTACTTTTTATGATAGTTTGGCTCTTTTTCTGGACGGACAACTGGTGAACAGGTTGATCGACCCCCACACCAATGATCAAGGGGTGCAAGGACTTATTGTTGACAATACGGCCACAACGATAGAGGTTTTGGGCGACCTGGTAGGCCAGGTTTCCGCCGGGGCTGAGTATAGAATTGTTGATTACCACATCAGCAACGGTTCCCCGTGCATCGATACCGGGACAGATCAGGGCGCCCCGACAAGCGATATCGAGGGCAACGTCCGCCCTGTTGACATTTTGGGCCAGGGAGCCGACGAGACAGGTACCGAGTACGATATTGGCGCATACGAAGTTCAAATAGTACCGACCCTACCAGAACCGGACATTCCAGACCTTGTGTCCGGTTATGATACTGGTCGCTGGAATAATGATAATTTGACCAAGCTGAACAACAGCAGCTTAAGTAAAAGGCTACAGTTTTCCATAGGGAATACGGTTAATGGGGCTGTTGTCACGATTTATTCCGACGGTGTTCCGATTGGTGCTGCTTTAGCGACGAGCAGCACAACGATAGTCACCACAAGTGGCGTGTATGATAACAGGCTGCTCGATGGGCCGCATGAGATCACTGCCAGCCAGGACAAGGTCGGCAGTGCCAAGTCCCCGGAGTCGGAAAGTTTGACTGTGATCGTTGAGACGGTATTGCCGGATATCAGCAATCCGACGGTGGTTCCTTCCGGTGAGGAGTATGAGCCTGGTGAAGTTTTTGTGTTCGAGATGACTGCCAGCGATGCCGGCTCAGGTCTTGATGATTCGTTTACACAGGAAGTTACACTCCGCGAGGAGGCTACGTTGTTCAGGTCGGTGAACCTGCAGCTTGTCAGCGGTGAAACCAATCTTTACCGTGGTTCGTGGAATACCACCTATTATATTGCCGGCGGATACTTCGCGGTTGATTTCGAGGCGGTCGATCTGGCGGGTAATTCGCGGAAATTGAGCAATGTGGCATTTATAACCATGCTGGAGCAAAGTACTGAGCCGGGCGAACTGGACCTTTTGAGCACCCATGATACGGGTCTTTACAGCGATGATGATCTGACCAGGTACGACAACAGCGATGAAGATAAAAAGCTACAGTTTTCGGTGGCCGAGACGGTTCCCGGCGCCACGGTTACCATTTTTGCGGATGGCGATAATGTTATCGGCAGCGCGGTGGCCGAGGGAGAGACTACCGTGGTCGTTACAAACGGCAGTTACGCTCTTGGCAATGGGGAGCATTCCATTACGGCCAGCCAAACGAAGCCCGGTACCCTGGAATCGGAAAGGTCCGATGGTTTGGAGATAACCATAGACGCGGGACCGCCGACTATTATTAATCCGAACGTTGATCCAACCGGCGCTCATACTATCGGAACGAGTTTCTATTTTGAGCTAACCTCCTTCGATGAAGAGTCGGGGCTGGACGATTCATTTACCCAGGAAGTTACGCTTCGTAAGGGCGCCACGACAATCCACGTGGATCTGGAAGCTGACCAGGGTGATGGCGATTGGTATTGGGGATGGTGGGACAGCACCGGTTGCGACGGCGGAGTATATGCCGTGGATTTTGAGACGGTCGATATTGCCGGTAACGTGCAAAAGATCAGTGATTTTACGTCTATAACCATAATATTGCGAAGCTCCACCCCCGGTACTCCGGACCTTAAGCCTGAGTATGACACGGGTCGGATCAATAATGATAATATAACCAGGCGTGACAACAGTAGTACAGGGCAAAAGCTTGAGTTTTCGGTTGGAAATACGGTTGTTGATTCTTTGGTTACTATCTATGCCGACGGTGAGCCTATAGGTAGTGCGATAGCTGATGGGAGCATAACCTACATAGTCACAGTCGGCGATTACGATCTTAGCGAGGGGGCGCATTTCATTACGGCCGAACAAGTTACTCCCGGCTATTCGGTATCGCTGGAATCTTCGGCATTGGAGATGACGGTCGATACAGGCGTACCGATTATCAACGATGCGAGCGTTGTTCCGACGGAGCCGCAGTTTGTCGGGGCGATATTCGATTTTGATATGATCGCTATCGATGAAATATCAGCGGTGGATGTATTTGTGGAGGAGGTTACGATTCGCAGCAGCAATATTACCGCTAAAGTGGATTTGCAGTATAGCGGAGATGATCTTTATGAGGGTTCGTGGGACAGCAGCGGCTATAAATGGGGGACATACGCGGTGGATTTCAAGGTGGTGGATATGGCCGGCAACTCCCAGGAGTGGATTGGTGCGTCGCAGATAAGTTTGTTGTTTACCGGTGGGACGGTACCGGGCGATATTGGCCCTGAAGGCGTTCTCCCTGGAGGCGAAAGCGGGGACAAAACGGTTGATGTTTTCGATTTGGAGGCGTTGGCGGGGGTTTGGCTGAGTACGCCGGAGGCACTGGATTGGAATGGGTCTTATGATGTTGTTCCGGACGGTATAATCGATTTACATGATTTTGCGCTTTTGAGCGAACATTGGCTGGAAGTATTTCAAAGCCCGCCTCCCGCGGGATCTGATCTTTTGGCCGCGTACGATACAGGGCGGTATGATGCTGACGATTTGACGATGTTCAACAACGATGGTGGAGACGAGAAGCTGCAATTTTCGGTGGGTGGTACGGTTGCCGGCACGACGGTTACTATTTATGCGGGCGATAACGCTATCGGCAGCGTGACAGCCACCGGTGAGACAACGATAGTCGAAACAGAGGGCACATACATTCTTGCCGATGGGATTCATTCGATTACGGCTACGCGCACCGATTTCCTGTGCCTGGAATCGGAAAAGTCTTTTCCATTGGAGGTAACGGTTGATACAGCAGGGCCGATTATTACCGATCCGAGTGTCGTTCCGGTCGGGATTTGGCTTGTGGGGGAGGTTTTCGATCTTACGATGCTTGCTTCTGACGTAACTTCCGCGGTGGATGATTTGTTCGTGGAAGAAGTTATCATTCACAAGCCCGGCACCACCGTCAAAGTGGATCTGCAGCACAGCGGAGGCGATCTCTATGAAGGTTCGTGGAACAGCACAGGTATTGAGATCGGGGTGTATTCCGTAGATTTCGAGGCGATGGATCTGGCCGGCAACCTACAGAAGACCAGCGATGTCGCATCTATAACCATAATACATCAAAGTCCGGTTCCAGGGGCTGTGGACCTTTTGGCCGGTTATGATACGGGTCGTGAGAGTGATGACGATTTGACCAGGTTGAACAACGGCGGCGCAGATAAAAAGCTGCAATTCTCAGTGGCCGATACCATCGAAGCAGCTACGGTCAAAATCTACGCGGATGGTAATCTTATCGGCAGCGCGGTGTCTGCCGGTGGCGCAACGATTGTTGAGACAGATGGTATATACAATTTGAGCGATGGTTTACGTGCCATTACGGCTACCCAGACTGAAGCCGGCGGCAACCTGGAATCATTTGCGACTTCGCCGCTGGTCATAACAGTTGATACGGCAGGGCCGATTATTACCGATCCGAGTGTCGTTCCGACCGGGATTAGGCTTGTGGGAGAGGTTTTCGATCTTACGATGATTGCTTCTGACGTAACTTCCGCGGTAGATGATTTGTTCGTGGAAGAAGTTACCATTCACAAGTCCGGCGTTACAATCAAAGTGGATTTGCAGCACGTCGCAGGCGATCTCTATGAAGGTTCGTGGGACAGCACAGGTGTTGAGATCGGGGTGTATTCTGTAGATTTCGAGGCGATGGATCTGGCCGGCAACCTACAGAAGATCAGCGATGTCGCATCTATAACTTTAGTGCATCAAAGCATGGTTCCCGGGGTTCCGGACCTTGTGGACGCGTATGATACGGGTCGTGAGAGTGATGACGATTTGACCAGGTTGAACAACAGCAGCCCGGATAAAAAGTTGCAATTCCTGGTGGTTAATACAATCAACGGAGCTACGATCAATATCTATGCGGATGATAATTTTATCGGCAGCGCGACAGCCGTTGGGGACACAACGATTGTTGAGACAGATGGTATATACAATTTGAGCGATGGTTTGCATGACATTACAGCTACCCAGACAGAAGCCGGCGGTAACGTGGAATCATTTGCGACTTCGCCGCTGGTCATAACGGTTGACTCGCTGGCGCCGACTATTACCGATCCGAATGTCGTTCCGACCGGAATACAACTTGTTGGAGAGGTTTTCGAACTGTCGATGACTGCCTTTGATGCGGATTCCGGGATAGATGATTTGTTTATGGAGGAAGTTACCATTCGCAAGGGCGCTACCACCGTCAAGGTGAATCTCGATCCCAACGAGGGTGAAATCAATGTCTATCGTGGTTCGTGGGACAGCACAGGTTATGATACGGGAGAATATGCCGTTGATTTTGAAGTGATCGATATTGCCGGCAACTCACAACAGATTGTTGCGGGGGCGTCCATAAGTTTGATTGGAATTATATCGGGCGATATCGCCCCGGAAGGTGGTGACGGAAAGGTTGACATTTTTGATTTGTCGGTTCTGACCCAGGCGTGGCTGAGCACGACAGGCTCTCCGGGCTGGGATGAACTCTGTGATATTGTCGTGGACGGCAGTATCGATCTGAAAGATTTTGCCGTCATGGCACAACATTGGCTGGAAGGCACATAACCTGGATGTATAGGAGTTTGTTATGATCAGGCAAGACTCGAGTAGTATCGGAGCTAACACTTTTTTTGGGGAGTGGTTGGTCAGTAATGACATTCTGAACGAGGAAAAGCTCCACGAAGCGCTCGCCGAACAACAGAATAACGGTGGGCGGCTAGGTGAAGTGTTGGTCAGACTGGAAATATTCGAGGATAGTGACCTGGCTCACTATCTGGGTGAGTATTTTTCATTGGATCATGTTCGTATCGACGGTTCGTCTGATATTGATATGGTTGTCGCCCGGAAGATACCGGAAAAAATCGCCAAACGATTCAATCTTGTCGCCCTTGGTGAAACTGAAGATCGGATCATTATAGCGATGGTCGATCCACTTGATGTTGTGGCGTTGGATACGGTTACCCGGATAATGAAGCGGCAGCCAGACGTGGTAATCTGTTCGCAGATGGATATCAACCGGGCAATAGAAGCGATCTATTACGGGTCGGATATCGAGGAGCAGCGACTGCGTGAGTTGGTCGATTTCGAGATCAATTCTGAGGAAGAATATATGATCGAAGAAGACGACCTTATGTCGGCCGATATCATCAGCAGTGAAGACGCCGCCAGCAGGGCTCCGGTTATCAAGTTTGTCGATCTGCTGCTGAGCCAGGCGGTAAAGAGCAAGGCCAGCGATATTCACATCGAACCGCAGGAAAGATCAATGAACGTACGGATGCGAGTTGACGGTTTGCTGAGCAATATGATCCCTCCACCGCGGAAAATGCAGGGTCCGATTATTACCAGAGTAAAGATTCTGGCCAATATGGATGTGGCTGAACGCCGGCTGCCGCAAGACGGAAGATTTAAGATCAAAGCCCCAGGCCGTGATATCGACGTTCGGGTGAGTACTCTGCCGACAATCTACGGCGAAAAAGTGGTTATGCGAATTCTCGATAAAAACGCCGTAAAACATGACATTAATGTTCTTGGGTTCGATCCGGAATTTGTAGTTCTGTACAAAAATGTTTTGAGGCAGCCGCATGGTATTATCATTCTTACCGGTCCTACCGGGAGTGGGAAAAGCACTACTTTGTATGCGTCGCTTAATTATCTCAAAGATCCGCACAAGAATATCACTACCATTGAAAATCCTGTGGAATACCGTCTTGCCGGCATTAATCAGGTTCAAATAAGACCTGAAATCAATCTTGGTTTTGCCGCATGTCTTCGATCTATTATACGACAGGATCCGGACATTGTTCTTTTGGGAGAGATACGTGACAAGGAGACGGCTGAAATTGCGGTCCAGACGTCGTTAACCGGTCATCTGGTTTTAAGCACTTTTCACACCAACGACGCCTCCAGCGCCATAACCAGATTGGCGTTTATGGGAATCGAACCATATCTGTTGGCGTCGAGTCTGAATTTGGTGATCTCCCAAAGACTGGTCAGGAGAATTTGCGAAAGCTGCAAGGAACCGATGCAACTGGAAGATCGGTTTATCGGGCAGATCAATATTGACGCCGAGAAGGCCAGACAAACCACGTTTTATCGTGGTCGTGGCTGCGCCCATTGTGGTGAAACCGGTTATCAGGGACGATTACCGTTGTTTGAATTTCTGCTTATTGACAGGCAGATACGACAAGCAATTACGGCCGGGGCCGGTGAACTGCAGATAAAAGCTATGGCTCGCCAGGCTGGTTATGAAACTCTACTCGAGTGCGGCACCAAGAAGATAATAGCGGGATATACCACCCCGGAGGAGGTTCTTAAAGTGACTTATTCCGAGGACATAAATCTCTAGGCGGTATTCGGTCAAAGTCTGGATAGTTTGCAATGAAAGGTTTGTAATGGCAATAAGGTACAGAACGATTGAGGTTTCAAGAAAAGGCGTAATAACCGAGAAGAGCGGCAGTCCGGTCACGTGTCCCATCCGCGAACAAGACTGCACGATCATGTGCGCATGGTATTCCAGTGACGGCATAATATCTCGGTGTCGAGACACTGTTATAGGTAGTGTTTCCGCCATAAAGACTATTCGATCATTTCGTTTGCAGACCTGAAGCTAATAGTAACATTTTAGCCAAGTGAAGCAGAAAATTCAGCAAGTTTCGGTAATTTGCCGGTTTGAACGTAGCTGTGGCTGTGGCCGTTGATGTTGTTCAACGCTTTTTGCTTTCATACGCTGAATGTACGTAGCTTTGCGCAACCAGCGCAAATCACCTGTCTTGACATTTCGAAGTTATTTTTGCAAAATCGACCAAAAAAAGTAGAATGACACTTTACCTGGCTGAAAGGTTGCCTATATAGTTAGTCACCTTAGACATTATAACCAGGTGTCCATAAAGTACTTACGCGTGTTTGCCAACTTAAAATGGTCAGTTTGAGTGAATTAAGATGAAGATTGAGCATGCAAACAATGGTCGAAACAAGGGTCGATAGATCATGGCGTTTAAGAGTTATGATATTGTTTTGATTTTTCCGCCGATCCGGACGTGGGACAGTCCGCGGAATTTTCCCGCCGGGATCGGACTGATCGCGGCCAGGCTACGCGGCGCCGGCTATCACGTGGCGGTGATCGACGTAAACGGACTGCGTTTAAGCGATGAAGAAGTACTGGAGAAACTCCAACGTTATAACCCGTCGGTGATCGGGGTCGGAGGGTTGATTACCACGTATGGATGGGTCAAGCGGATGACTCGGCGGATTCGGCAACTGCTCCCGGATGGTAAAATAATCCTGGGCGGATCGGTGGGAACCAGTATTGTCGCCACGGCACTAGAGAATCTCAGCGTCGATGTAATTGTGGTGGGCGAAGCGGATGAGACGATTCTGGAAGTTCTGCCGGCGTTATTGAATGCACGGGAATTGGATGGGATTGCCGGGTTGGCGTATCTGCATGATGGAAAGATAGTGCGAACAGCCGACAGAAAGCAGATCGGGAACCTGGACGATCTGGCTTATCCGGCGTGGGATATGTTTCCGATGGAGGTTTATCTGGCCAATCCGGTGGTGGGTGTGGGTAAGGATATCGATATTATCAGCTCTCGCGGATGCCCCTTTGGATGCAGGTATTGTTACCGACTGTTCGGCAGGCAATTCCGCGGTCGCAGCGCCGAGCACATAGTAGGGGAGATGTCGGCGTTAAAGCGAAATTATGATGTGGATTTCATCAGTTTTCAGGATGATTGTTTTGTTGTCGATAAGAAACGGGTGTTCGAGGTTTGTGATTTGATTGATCGGCATGGTTTGAGCAGGTCGCTGCGCTGGAGTTGTACAGGACGGGTGACGATGTGCGATAAAGATATGCTCCAGCGGATGCGGGCCTGCGGATGCGTGTCGGTAAGTTACGGGATAGAGAGCGGTTCGGAAGAAATTCTAAAGGCGATGGACAAAGGCGCTTCCCTGGAACAGGCTAAAGAAGCTATCAGGAATACCAGGCAGACAGGAATGCGTTCGCCGGTATCGTTTATGATCGGTTATCCGGGTGAAACTCGCCGGAGCGTAATGGAGACGGTCGAGTTTTGCAGGGGAATGAATATTCCACTGACGTCGCTGATGTTTACCTGTCCGTATCCTGGTACGGCGTTATATGAGGAGGTTAAGGAGAGCGAGCGGTTTAGGAAGCAGTTTGCCACGGAGGAGGAATTTGTGCTGAAAATGGGCGATGCGGTGGACCTGACGGTAAATTTGACGGATATGAGCGATGAACAGTTGCTGTCGCTGCGGGACGAGGCGTTGGAGGCGACGCAGCGTAATTACCTGGGACCAAGTACCCAGGAAGCGGCGGCGCATGAGAAAGAACTGTACGGCGAGCAGTTGTATTATAAGGGGAAGGAACAACTCGGCAGCGGACAGCTTGCTGCGCACCGGCAACGGCATGGCTTCAATGAAAACATAATTATAAAACCGCAGGACAAAAAAAATATGCCCGGTTGGGTTGACAGGCGAGTACATCCTTATGTGATTGCCGAGGCCGGGGTCAATCACAATGGAAAACTGGAGACGGCGATTGAGTTGGTTGACGCGGCCCGGGAAGCAGGCGCAAACTGCGTAAAGTTTCAGGCGTTTTGCGCGGACGAGCTGGCGGTCAGGGGAGCGCCAAAGGCCCAATACCAGGAATCAAGCGGCAAAAAAGGGGAAAGCCAATATGAAATGCTCAAACACTGTGAATTGAGTGAAGATGATTTCAAAAAGATAATGAAACGGTGTGAACAACGGGGGATTGATTTTCTGGTTACGCCTTTTTCGGTGCGGTGGGTTGATTTTTTTGTTGATATGCGGGTGGCGGCATTTAAGGTTGGATCGGGCAACTTGGCGGCGGTTGGTTTGTTGGAGGCGATCGGGCAGGCGGGTCTGCCGGTGATCGTATCGACAGGGATGGCGAATATGGAGGAAGTTGATCGGGCGCTGAACCAGTTGCGCGGAGCGGGTTGTGGGAGCCTTGCCGTGTTGCATTGCGTGAGCCTGTATCCGACGAAGCTGGAACAAGCGAACTTGCGTGCTATAGGCACGTTGGCAAAACATACAGAGCTGCCAGTGGGGTTTTCCGATCATACCGAACAGATAATTACCGGCGCCCTGGCGGTGGTGGCGGGGGCGGTGATACTGGAGAAGCATTTAACGCTGGATAAGACCCTTGACGGGCCGGACCATAAGATGAGCCTGGAACCGGGGCAGTTAAAGCAGTATATAGAGCTTGCCGGACAGGCGGTACAGGCGTATGGAAACGGTAAAAAAGAACCGATAAGAGAAGAAATGACGATCAAAGAAACAGTGCGAATGAGTGTGGCCTCAACAGTGTTTCTCAAAAAGGGTACGGTAATTACCCCTGAGATGGTAACCCTGAAGCGCCCGGGCACAGGAATATCGCCGGATCGAATTTATGAAGTTGTCGGTTCTACTGTTGGACGTGATATAAAAGCAGATCGAATAATAAAACCGGAAGACATAGTTGGATGGCAAAAAGAATTGTAAAGCGACGGATAGCGGTGGTAACGGGAACGCGATCGGATTACGGATTGCTTAAATCGGTGATGGAAGCAATCGATGAACATCCTCAGCTACGGTTGCAGGTGGTAGTAACAGGAATGCATCTTTTGCGGCGGTTTGGTTACACGATCAGCCAGGTCGAATCGGACGGTTGGCAGCTCGACGGCCGGGTTCGGTTACAGGGAGAAGACGACGATGTTATCGGACAGAGCCGTGGACTAGGCCGGGCAATTTCACAAATGACTGATATTTTTTCACGTCTGAAAACCCAGGTCGTTTTAGTATTGGGAGATCGACTGGAGGCATTCGCAGCGGCGGCGGCGGCTACGGCGAGCCAACTGGTGCTGGGCCATATTCACGGCGGCGATGTGGCAATGGGGGTACAGGATGACGCGTATCGTTATGCGATAAGCAAATTGGCTCATATTCATTTCGCGGCATCCCAACAGGCCAAAAAGCGGTTGTTAAGGCTGGGAGAGGAACCGTTTCGTATTTATCAGACCGGCTCACCGGCTTTGGATAATTTGTCGAAAAAAATTTGTAAGGACACCGAAGAGCTTAACAAGTGGGCGGGTTTTGACGTTCGCAGGGATTTTGTGGTGGTTTTGCAGCATCCGGCAGGGGCTACAGCCAGACAGGAAGAGCGGCGAATGGCCCAGACGCTGAACGGCTGCGATGGTAAGGGTTTGGAAATACTGGTGTTATATCCAAACTGCGATCCAGGTTTTTCCGGGATTGTCAAGGCCGCCCAGACCTTCTGCAAGGCTCGCAATCAACGGCTGATAAAGCATTTACCACGTGAAGTGTATCTTGGACTTTTGACTCGTGCCCGGGCGTTGGTGGGTAATAGTTCCAGCGGAATTATCGAGACGGGCTATCTAAATGTCGATGTAATAAATGTTGGTCCCCGCCAGGCTGACCGGGACCGTGGCACAAACGTGATCGATGTGGATTACGGCAGGGATAACGTGGCCGGGTTGCTGGATAGAATACTTGCCCGGCGGAAAAGACAGCGAAAGCCATCCGGCATATATGGTGACGGCCGCAGCGGCCACAAAATTGCTGCGGTGTTGGCAGGAGTAAGAATAGACCAGCGATTGAGACAGAAGAAAATCGCATATTAACACTAAATTAGTAGGCGGGAGGTATCGTGACTAATTCAACAGCATTAGAAATAGCCAATAGGACAATGGAAATTTCAACATTGCCGGAAGTAACGATACAGATAGTTGAGGTCGTGCAGGATCCCCGAAGTACGGCACACGATCTGCACAAGATTGTTCGGAACGATCCGGCGTTGTCCGCACGCGTACTGCGTGTGGTCAATTCCGCTTTTTATGGTCTTCCCGGTCAGATAGGAAGTATAGATCGGGCGATCATGCTGCTGGGTCTCAACGCGGTCAAGAATATCGCAATTGCGGCGTCCATCGGCAAGATGTTCAAGACAAGTGTGATGTGCGATGATTTTTCCGGGAAAGATTTGTGGACTCACAGTGTAGCGGTGGGGGCGACCAATAAGCTGATTACCGCATCGATAGGCCTGTTACTTCCGGACGAAGCATTTTTGGCCGGTCTGATACATGATATAGGTTTGGTAGCAATCATGCAGTGCCATGCCGGGGATATCCCGAGAATTGTGGAATTAACCAAGAGCGGAATACCGTTTACGCAAGCAGAAAGGCAAGTTATCGGCAGCGATCACCAGGAAGTTGGGGCGGCACTGACGACTAAATGGAAATTTCCACGGTCATTCCAATATGTCACGGGTTTTCATCATAATCCGGCCGATTTGGCAAAAGAAAATCGTTTGCTGACCACGGTGACGTATATTTCTGACACCGTATGTGCCCGGGAAGATATAGGGATGAAGATTACAGTGGAAACCGAGGAGATATCCCAGGAAATTCTCGATGAAATAGGCATTTCGACGAAGCAATTGGACGAGATTACCGGTCAGATTGAAAAAGAACTGGAATTGGTCCGGGAATTGGTCGAGTAGCAGGGCGGTATGGGGGAAAAGTATTACTGCCGGTTGTAAGCAGTCCAGGCCCAGAGGAATGCGACTGTGCGGCAGCCAGGAAAGCGTAGCCCTGACAGGAATCCTGTCATAAGAACGCTCCATTGCGGGGGCGTTTTTTTTCTGAGTTTTTTTGGTCAACTCGGGTTTTGTAAATGCCGAAAAGTTTGTTGACGTAAATTATTTTTCGAGACCTCGGTAAAACATAAAATGAATCTGGAAGAGAGAGGGCCAAATGAAACCAAAAGATGACAGACGCCACACGGACAGAATACGGTTTTTTTGGCCCTTTTGGTTTGGTTATGAAGATAATGGCGAGTTATTTCGCGGTCAGGTAGTCGATCTCAACAACAGCCACGTAAGTTGTACGGTGGAAGAACAATCTTGTCCTTCGGTTGGGCAGCATATTACGACGCGTTTCAGTTATCCTTTCGATACAGCGGATAAATTCACAATTGGCAACTATCTGCACTGGTCCGAGGTGATCCGTGTCGATCAGGTCAGGCCGGGTACTCGACGGATCGCTTTGCGACTGCACCGGCCGATAACTCTTAACCCGACTGAGCCGAAAAAGGCGACAGGGGGAGTTTTGTCGAAGACGGCTTAGAAAAATCGGAATTTAAAGATTAAAAGCTAAGGAGGGAAGCGCTCCCGTTTTTTCGGGGGCGTTTTTTTTTGCATAAATTTCCCCGCCGGAAACTGATTTTGTCACATTCTTATCGCCGGCTTATTACATTGTGCCGGTATAATTCATTGTTGATCGCGGCTCGACTATTTGTCCAGAACAGTGACGTAGAAGTCGTCCTGTTGATAACCGATATTTACAGGACTGCTGTTGACGCGGACCTTGGCCATCGAGTCCTTGGCGACCACCCCGAATGGCGAAGCATCATTGTCAGTGTTTACCTGGGCCAGATTGATGGAACCGATAAATCCGGTAGCGGCATTGGCACTGCTGTTGAGAAAACCGCCGTCACCGCCGAGAGCAACTCCGACCGCGATGGTACTGGCGGTAAAAGTGCCCCGAACCTTGATAGAACCGAGAAACGCGTCCAGTTCAGCAATTGCGGCGGCGGTATCCGATTGATAAACGCCGTCGAACCCGACAGAGACTACCGTCTCGGACATATCAGCCAATATATTAATTTTATCGATACCGTTTCGGGCAAATATATCGGCCTGATCGGTATTTGCCGCTTTGATCTTACCGATGATCCTGCCGGATTTGATAGTACCGGTAATGGTGCCTTTGGACAAAGTAATGTGGTCGATGCTATCTTCGGCATTTAACATCCCGACAAGATCGCCATTCATGATTTTCACCGAACCGACCCGGCCGTTAACGTTAATATCACCGTTGAGGTCGCCATGGCGTACAATCGCCCTGTCAAGATCACCGTTAGTGACGTCAATGTCAGCATCGAGACGACCAAGAAGCAATTTGCCGATGCTGTCACCCCGCAGCGAACCGCCGAGAAATTCATCGACGCGGAATACACGTAAATCGCCGTCAATATTGATATCGCTTTCGCCGATAATCTGATCCAATCGCACCGTAGCCGGCTTATAGGTAGAAAAGTTTATCTGCGCGCCGTTCAGCAGATTAGACAATCGCAGTTTGTTTATTTGACCGTCTAAATCGATGCCGGATCCGACCAGGTCAACGTTCTCGGCGTTGAAACTGCTCAGACAGGCTCTCCCGGTAAGCTGGCCCAATTGCGTACTGCCGCCGCCGGCAACATTAATGTTCAACTTGGCCGGGTCGCTGCCGGCAAATAATTGTATCGATTCGATGTCGGGCTGGTCCGGCGTACCGAGATTAACTTTTGCCAGGGCATGACCGGAAAGCGAAATGCTGACACGATCGCCGGTATGATCGGTAAAACTGTAAGGTTTGCCGGAACTGACAATCGCGTAAGGAGAGGCACTGACGGTGAGAGTTTCGGTGGTGTTGCTGAAGTCATCGGCCTTAAGGGTTAGCGTGGCACTAATGGGACAGGCCAGTTCGGTGCTGACAATCATATTGACATTATATGACTGGTTTGCCCTTAGAATAATAGTTCCCGGCCCGACAAGCTGAAGGTCCGTCCCACCAGTTTGGCTCAGGGAGATTGTCAACGGTTCACTGCCATGATTGGTCAACTGCCAGGTACGTATAAATTCATTGCTTTCAATCCAGATATCGCCGGCATCAATTAAACCGTCCTGGATATAGTCAAGTTCGGTTATTTCCAATGGGTCGATCTGCCCGACAGCACAAAGGGATACCGCAGCCGTGGGAGATTCGTTGTTGTCGGTTACGATGGTAACGGCGCCGGTAACTTCTCCCATTGACGATGGGCTGTAACCGACTGTAATAACCAGTGGCTGACCCACAGCCAAAACAACGCCGTCATAGATTTGATCGGTTTCAATAATGAACCCACCGTCCACAGTCACCTCGGCAATGGTCAACTCCCCGTCTCCGGTGTTAACGAGGGTTATAGTCTGTTGAGCATTTTCACCCGCATAAACTGTGCCGAAATCGATTTGGTGATCCTGGTTGCCCCCACAGGAGTCATAAACACTCAGAACGCCGCCTACCATCCGGGCGGTCAAGTCTATCGAGCTTTGTGGCTGGTCAGGATCGTTACTGACAATGGTAATTTGGCCATCGAGAAGGCCGCGACTGGAACCGGAAACGCCGATTGTAATATCCGCAGATTCGCCCGGATCGATAGCGACAGCATCACCCGTAAAACCGTCGATAATAGTGAAGGGTGAGGTTGAACTGTCTGTAATGACATCGGTGATCTGCAGGCCAAGTGAACCGCTGTTATGGACGGTAATGGTTTGGATGCCAAGATCGCCACGAGAAACATTACCAAAATCCAGAGTATCCCCGACCAATTCACCGTCGGCGGCAAAAACAGCAATATCAGGCTGCGACACTCGGGCAAAGGCGGTCAGATCAACAGTAAGTTGGCTTTGCTGGGCACTGTTGCTGACGATAGTAACCGTACCGCTGTAGTCGCCAATCAGATCAGGCTCGAATGTTGCAGTTACCTGCAGTTCGTCACCGGCGGCGATAACAATGTCATCGCTGCTGGTATCGGGAAGACTTACAAGATCAAGCTCGAAATCGCCATCGGTCGAAAGCTGAGAAATTATCAGGTTATCAAAGCCGATATTGGCAATGGTGAAAGTGGCCCAGCTTGAGGCACCGACGGTAGTATTGCCAAAATCAATGGTCTGGTCGTTACTGAGACCGGAGCTGTCTGTGACCGAGATCCGGGGCTGATTATCCAGGGCGCTGATAGCCAGTGAATAAGTGCCTGAAGAACTCTGCGACAAACTGGAAACATTAATGGTGTACTGCTGCCCGGCTACGACGTCGAAACTGAGATAGGAATCGGCCTGTCCGGCGTAATCATCATTTTTGGCGATAATGGTTGCGTCACTATTACGCAGCACAGTTAAATAAGAGTCCAGATTGCTGTAGATTGTGGTGTCGAGATCAACGGTTATAACGCCGCCGGCGACAGCGGTAAAGGTGAAACTGTCAACATCATCCCGACGCTCTAACATACCTTCAATGAGACTTTGGCCGTCAATAACCTGGGCCGTAAGATAGCTGTTGCCATAATCGTCAGGACCATGGGCATAACCGAGATTATTGCCCAGGAGAGTTTGGGTGTCCTGTTTCGAATCGCTGCCAAAGGAAAGACTGCGGGGACTAAGAGGCAGATAAGGATTCATTATACAGCTTGTATCACTAACGTGATTGGAACCGAAATTATGAGCGGCTTCGTGACTGATCAGATTGGCTGTGTATTCACTGAAGTTCAGGATGCTGCCGCCGGAATAATTCTGATAGATGGCTAACTCCTCAGTAAAGGCGAAACCATAGTTGCTGGCGTCGCGATTACCGATATCGTATGTTGCCACGCCGATGACACTACTGTTGGCACGAAACCAATCGTTAGTGCCGCCGACGTATATAGTGTTATAATCGCCGGAAGCAGGCTTGACGTTGGTAACCGCAATACTGTACGGCGTATAATCCTCACTGACAAACTCGGTAATATAACCTATCGATTCCTGTTCGTTTCCGGCCCAGCCGAACATATCCATATTATATGCGGGAATGTCAACATAACCGCTGCCGAGCCAGAAATCCCCGGACCGACTATAGACGCGTTCGCCGTCAAAATCGAGATACAGCGTATAAATACTACCGGCCGTGGCCGCCTCGAATCCGCAGATATCGGAAGGTTCAAAAAGACCTGAATCGCTGTCCGAGGTTACCAGATCAAGTTCAAGTCCGCCCAGCAGGTCAAGCCCGACAAAATCCGAGGCGGCGGGATCGGCAAAAAAGGCGTCGGGAATGCCATAGCCGGGTTGGATAAAATCTTCCAGATCGTTGAGACCAGGATCGTGCCAACTGGCATTGAGCAGTAACCTGGAATCGAGAGTCTCGAGAGTAATGCGGTGACGCGGACGGGATTTGATACGCTTTCTGCCTTTTGCCCTGGATTGCATGGTCTTTACACCTCTTTACGAAAAAACTTCGCTCAGAGCGTCCGAGGCGTACAGCCGTCCTGAAACAACTGTAAGCCATGCATCCGAGTGCAACGCATAACTTCTTGCTAACTACCACTGTAATAATGCAAACAAAACACCTCAAAAGCAAATTAGAGAACCAAAACAACCAAGATAAATCACAAAATGACAGTAATATATGAGGATTGTAGGGATTGCAGGGACTGAGATACTACACGGATATGGTGGGGCGATTTTCTCTGCCCGCTCAAAAAAGTAAGAGTGGTCGCACAGGAAGACTTTTTGGTCGAAATTTGCCTTGCCGGCACCGTGATCATTTGCTATGATCCGCGAGGATGACTCTTAAACGACCCAACGAATGATAGCATGCGGTTTCAGATTTTTTGGGTTATTTGGCGAAACGCTTCCTTTTGGGCTTACCGCCAGAGGCTTGGTATGATTCGTGTTTTGGACGATTTTCGGCAACATTTCCCAGGAGGCCGATATTTATAACTTCTGGATATACAAGCAGTTGCGGGCGTAATTCAGTGGTAGAATGCCAGCTTCCCAAGCTGGACGTCGGCGGTTCGAATCCGCTCGCCCGCTTTGTTGTAAGCTCTTGTGACATAGTTAGTTATAAGAGCTTTATTTTTTGCAGTCTCCATAAAATTGCCCAAAAACACAGAGTTTATTGTAAAGTTTATTGTAAACTGAGACTTTTCGTCTTTTCCTTCCGCTCTATACCCGCTGCTTTGTCGAATTCCTGTTCACTTACTTGCAGGTAGTATTCACTGGTAGTTTCCTCTTTGCCATGTCCAGCCCAAGTCGTCACGACGTGCTGGGGAAATTCCCTTGCCCATTCTGTCAGGCACGTTTTTCGCAGTGTATGTAGTGGTTTGGCGTAACGCTTAACCCCAGCCCGTTCACACAGGACCGAGAAATCTCTGGAGATATTCTTGACGGCAATAGCCCCATCAGGAATAACCTTGTCGGTCCCCGGTTCTGCCAGGTCAAAGGCTTCCAACAACATTGTCCGCAGGGCTGGGACAATCGGGACGATTCGGGGTTCTTTGTCTTTCGGTTGCCATTCATCATTCGCAATGATAGTCAACCTGGACTGTTCCCAATCTATCTGTCCCCACTGTAGATTGAGAGCTTCACCACGGCGTAATGCTGCATGCCGGCACAAGGCCAACAAGAGCCGCCATGCCGGTTTTGTATATTCAATTAACCGGGTAAATTCTTTATCGGTAACTATATGCCAGCTTTTTGCTGGTGTTGAGTTTATTGCCCTCTCGCCTTTCTTGCGTTTGAAAGGGTTGAACATAACAAAACCCCACCCCTCAGCATACTCAAACATTGTACGGGCGTTACGTAGATGTAAATCGACGGTTGCGCTTGTAAGAGTAGTCTCACGGGTATTAACGTGGGAAAGCTCTCCTTTTGCCAATGCTGCTTTGAACAAGGCAGTATCGAGCTTTGTGATTGTATCAATACGACGTGTAGGGTTGAAGTAGCCCAGCAAATACCGTTCTGTCTGTCTGTCTGTGGAGAGTGATGGTCCCAGGCATAAGACCTGTGCGAGCGGTAAAGTAGTATTTTAAGAAGTCCTTTAATGTGGACGCCTTGGCCACATTTCTTCGTTCGGGGTATGCCGTCAATTCCAACGCCTTCTGACAACGTAGTTTCTCTGCTTGCCGTTTAGACAACTTCTTTGTCGAGCCAATGCTCTTACAGTGATTTTTACCATTTCGGTCTGTCCATTGTAAAAGCCAGTACGTATAAGTTCTGCCGCTGGGTTTCTTAATACGGGATTGTGACAGATATACACCTTCACTTGCCATCATAGCACCTCAAAAGACAAGGCTACCTATCCGGTTGCTGTGCTACAAACCCGGAAACGGATATGCAGGACCAAATAGGTAGCCAGTTTTTTCGTTAAGCTTATTTTTAACAGTCCAAGTTCATAACACAGCATGATTATTATCGCCATTATTCCTGTGATTGCAAGCATTTTCTTTGGCTTTTTTACCTTGGATTATCCTCCGTCACCTTTTCCAAAAACTTTTCCAATTCGATGCGTCGATAAAATATCTTCTTGCTGACCTGAGTGCCTCGGAGCAGACCATTTTCTCGGTATCTCCGTAAGGTCGCAGCAGGGTCACCAATACCGATGGTATCAAGCCGGAGGTATCGAATGGCCTCGGCTTCAGTTAGCAGTTCCGGGCAGGGCTGGTATTGGCCGTTGGGGCCGGGCAGGATTGGTATATTCGAGTATTCCATTACTTTTGCCTAACCTTGAAAGCTGCTCGGACAATTGTTTCAGCCCACTGCTCGGCTTCCTGTCTGCTCAGATTGCCATCGAATTCCATAATCCCGGCACGTTCTTCGTATTCGTCCCGCCAGTCTTCGGGCCAGTCGTTTACGGTGGCTGGTAGTTCATCAGGATCAATAGGGTGATCTGTCAATAAAGCTTTCGCCCGAACCAGCCTTTCTATGATTTCCAGTTTGACAGTCATAAAATTGTCTCTTTCATATTCTGGGGCAGCGTTGCGGACAAACGATAAGTCCTTATCAGATAAAGACTTTTGTCCGCAATTGCGTTTTTGAGCACAATTGTCCACAAAATTGTCATTGCGGACAAATCTCTTTGCGCCACAAGGACTTACGTTTTGTCCGCAACCGATTCGGCAACCATGTACACCATTTTTTTCTCGTCCGATTCCACCAATTTCGGCAGGGTGAGGCCATGCAGTGGCGGGGCATCCGCCACCACCGCAAAAACAGCGGCGCGACTACCCGTGTGTTCCTGGCGTTTTTCAATCTGGCCAGCCTCAACAAGCTCTTTGATTCGTCCACGTACCGTGCCTTCACTCAATTTCGTTTTGCGGACCATGTCGGTTGTGGTGAAGGTTTCGTACCGCTTGGCCGTCTCCAGCAGGTCTTTTGCGCCCGGCGTCAACTCACAGCCCAGACTGCGAGCTAACGGGCTAGGCAGGTAAAGCCGCACAATGTCATAATCTGTCAATGTAGCAATAATCTGGCCCTGTTCATTCCTGTCCCGCTGATACTGATGCAAGAGTGCCACCGCTTGAATGAAGCTCAACAGGTGCCCGAATGTTCGTCGCACCTCTATCCGATCATGAGGCAAACTCGTGATAAGGTTTTCGGCAAACGGTATCACCACATTCCACGGTTGTAACAATCTCTGGGCTGTATGATGCAAGGCGATGATGCTGTCCGGTTGGTCGGGGTTCTGAGGCTTGGATACTGCCGTCGCCAGTTGGCTAATGATGGCAGTTGTCTGTTCTTTATGCTCGTTGGAAGACATCAAGATCAACCTGGTTCGGTCTTCCGGGAATATCTCACGTATCCCCAATGTGGTGCTCTCAACGTAAGCAATGGGGCCTTCCTGCTCGATACGTATCGTTTCCCATTTACCGCATAGGTTTTTTTCCGTTATGATTAACGACAGCTTCCCGTCGCTAATCATTTCTCGCAGCGCCCGTGTCGCTTCGGCCGCCGCATCGTCCTGCAGCCGTGACCGTTCACCTGCCACCACAAAGCGATGCACCAAAGAACCGGGCGGCATATGTTCCAGCGACCTGGGCGTCATGCGGTGGGCCTGCAATACTGCTTCGTCTGGGAACAAGCGGGCAGTTTGACTGACAACATAGCTTTTCCCGGCACTGCTGGCACCCATAACCAATCCGGCTAGCGGATGCGGCAGCAGACGCGATGTGCCTATGAGATAAAGCGTCAAGACCAGTTCCTTTTCGCCTGCCACCCCCAAAAGATTCGCATGGTTTATTATTTGTGTCACCAGATCCGGCCTTTGCAGAAATTCTTCCGCCAACTTGATCAGCTTTGCATCTGTTTCCTCCAGGGCCTTTTTACTTTGATGTAAAGGTTGATTTTCAAGGTGTATATCAGACGTGTAATTGTCCTGCTGCTGTTTCAACTGCTTTGCTGCTGTCTGCATCAATTTTTCTTCAAGTGTTTCTTTATCGAGTCCGGTGTATTTTCCCAACACCTTATTCACAAAGTTACTTCGCGCCTTATCTCTGGCAATGTTAACTGTATCTACAAACAACACTTGTTCGCCATTTCGCACCGTTAGCGTTCCACTGGCACTGCCTGTCCTGGTAGGAATAAAATCCACTTCGATATTAACATCTTCCATGATTAACTTTTTCCTTTACTTATCTTGATTGATAATCCGATTGATATTTGTTTACTTTCATTTATTGCTGTTTGTAAATCTTTGCGTGTTAAGCCATTCTGTTTCCATTGGCGCAGGTCCTTATGTTTATCAGAGGGATAAACAACGCGCACGCTTTTGCAGTACAGTACCAGTTTCTTCGCTAATGCCTCAGCACCTTTACGGCCAGGGGTGTCGTTGTCAGCGATAATAACAACTTCTTGTCCGAAAGCGAACTTGCTCACCATTTTGGCACCCGTGTTACAACTCGGTCTGCCTATAGCCGCAAAGCCCAAGTCCAGAGCAGCAGCGCAATCGGTCGGGCCTTCACAAATAAGCAGCAGATTATCGTCAGCTAAACCTGTAGGGACAAACAAGCCTGTTTCACTGCCGATCAGTGAAGTTTTTCGACCATTTGGAAAGCGCCTGCGAATACCGATTATCCGGCCTTGAGCGTTGCTCATTGGAAACGTATAGGCCTCACCGTCCCAGCCGACATTAAGCCTTTTTAGACTTTGGCTGGAAACCCCTAATTGCTGGCTGAGTGTATTGACCTGCTGGCTTGTTATCTGACGGCTGTATTGCTGCTGTGAGGCCATAAAATCTCTGCCCGGCCTGTTATTGCCTAGTTTTACCGAAAACCCTCGCTGTGAGCGGCGGCGATGTCCCATAGGACCATCAGTTAGAATATGAAGCCAGCCAGCATCTCCGCATTTTTTGACCGAGCCTTTTTCAACGCGCTGACATATAGCTGTTGAACCTTCCTCAGCAAAAAGACACCAGTCGATTTTGTGGCAGATCGGACAGGGATTTTTCCGGCTTACCCGCAACATTTTCTCATTATCAGGCATCACAACCCCTTTCCCCTGAGTTCTTTGATTCCACACCAAAACTAAGCCCCTCAGAGGTATGGTTTGCCCTATCTTTGTACGGTCGATATGGATAGAGAGGACAGGCCAATGAAGTACAGAGCCGCACATCCTCTTTTTGCCAGCCTGTGCATTCGAGACAGAACGATTTGATAGCTGATTTCATGCTTTTGCCCTGCATAGCCCGGTCGTAGGTCTTGCGGTGAAGGGGAGGAATATCTGCGCGGCGTCTTCGGATGCGCTCCGCCCGGTGGATTTCTGTTGACGAGGATTGCCCCTGCGGGTATGATCTACTTCGCTGAACAATTTTTTTATGGGTCGCTATTGACGCAGCGGCTTTTTTTATTGTTCTCATTTTACTGCCTCCTTTCTGGCCTCAAATTCTTTGCGGCTTGGGCACCCCATCCCAATCCACTGCTCGATATCTGATCTTCGCCATCGGATTGTACCGGCTCCCACCCTTAGAGGTGCACATATAAGACCTGCACTTCGCATCCGGAAGACCTGCCGCTTCGACAAACTTAACATTCCCCCTACTGCTTGCGCACTTAGCAACTTTTCTGTAGTTTCGTTAATAGCCATTTGTCTTGCTCCTGTACTAAAAATAATAAATTTACTTACATTGGCTTCTTGGCCTCTGTAATGGCCTGGAATTTGACAAAATGGTTACAATTGGTAGGGCTATGCGCGCTAAATAATTATGAGCAAAAAGGTTAGGAGGGTAAAAAATTGGGAGGCTATTTGATAAACAGTTAATAAGATTTGATAAGTTTATTAAATCGCTTCGTGATTACGTGGTAAAGTCGCTGGTATCATCCCTTTTCTGTTGGTCTATCAGAGCATCCAACTCATCTTGGTTTGATTTACTTCGCCTTTTGGTTCTTGATTGCTCAAGAGATTTTACCCCAAATTGTTCGCTTGGAATTACGCTACTGCCCGTGCTTTCGGCAGTCAATTTTGACGAGCTTTTTGCGATTTTCCCTTCCTTATATGCGTTTGTTGCGTAAATTTGATTCCGAGAATAGCTCGTCTCAGCGACAATTTCATCGACTGTTGGTAAACGTTCATAGTCAGCTTTGAATTTGGTAGCAGCCATTGCAACCGCTTTATTGCGATTTCCCATTTCCGCTTTTGTTGGACGACCTTTTTTTTTCGGAGCTGCTTTTATTGACGACTCTGTTTTTGTCTCAACCTCTTGCTGTTGTACAAGACACCTGAGCGTTTGTAAAGCCGATTCAAGCCGTTTGTGTGCACCCTTGGCAACCGCTTCGTTTTCGTGAGTTAGCAAAACCCTCCAGGGTTCATAATGATAGGCTCTTTGATTACTCTCGCCTTTTTGTGTTTCTTCGATAGGTGGATGCCAGAGAGTTTTTGCCCGCTCTGGATGAAATTCGTAATAGCAAATGACCAGGTTGCGATAATGTTCACCCTCAATTTCGGTTTCAAGCTCCTTCAGGTTATCCCAAAGACCAAATTCACTCAATGGTTCGTGGTTTCGCACAGGACTATAAAGATTGGTGGTTAATTCCCTATAAAAATTGGCAGCTAAGTCATTTGCCATACAGCGAGTTATATCCCTTCCCCTGATTTTTGAAGCAAGAATCCGGTCATAGACAGCATTTGCCCGGCGTTCAATTTCACGCCGCCATCTATCATCTTTCACCAACCAATCTATAAAGCTGGCAATATCTTCTAACCACGCAGTAGAGTTAAAGGCTGGGCATGGAAGCAGTTTATCAATCCGCCGATGAATTTCCTGAACCGGCCACTTTGTGTCGTGTTTGGTGTCCGCCTCTGTCTGTGAATCCTCTGAAGTTGATGTGTCTTCATGCTTCAGTTTGTCCAAGTCGGCTTTGACATTCTCAAGTGCGGACGTGATTTTGCACTTGAAGCGGGTTTCAAGATAGTACTTCTGCCGTTGGCCCATACTTTCATAGCAAAACCAAACCTGCTCAGATGCAAGGTTTTCGACTTGTGCTGTCTCTGGTGTAGTATATTCTTCTAACCAGCCATCGCCCTTAGCGACAATTGGTGGGCCGTTTCCCTTGTTAGCCTGAATCACAGCTAAAAGTAAGTAATCAGTCATAAGATGTTCAGCAGGGCTGTCTGGTCGTCTTTCCGCCACTTCATCGCTATCAGGTAAAAGACATGAAAGGAAATTACGCGGCACCAGGACATCCAGAGGGTTCTTGGGTAGTGATTTCGTTTGAATATATGGTGCGGGTACTTTTTCCCACTCGATCATGGTGGGGAGGTCGTCAAAATTGAGATCTAACCATTGATAACCCTCTTTAAGAGGTGGCGGATTGTGGTGTAAATTCTCCTTACTGGCACAAAGGGATTTATCGTGTTGGGCTGCCGTAATAGCATCTAAGACTGCTTGCCGCCATTCTGCACAACCATTGACAACAAGTTGTATCTGTTGCCTGAATCGTTTGCGGTTTTTAGTGGAAGTGAGGAACTCGTCCACTTTTGATGCAATCTCACGTAAGAATTTTTGCCAATCGGGGTTACTATTGAAGTCGCTCATTTTACACCTCAGCTATGGCCTGCCGGAAGACGTAAACCGCTGAGGTCAGATTCACGTCCACCGGCAACGCGGGTGCTATCCGCTGGCCTTGCAATCTGCTATACACCCGTTTTTTCGGGGTATTTCCAACGCCAAATATTACCAGATTTGCCATTATCTGGCAAGAACTGTCTAAAATAGTCCTTGACTGGCAATCGCCAAAGCGTTATGATGGTACTGACAATTGAATAATGTAAGTCCACCGGACTTTTGGCGTTTCTATCTAAACCGCTAGTTTATTTGCTAGGAGATGCACATCAGCCGGTGCTCCGTTTTGGGGCACCGTTTGCTTGTGTTCCTAGCGGGTTCTAGCGGACCTAGATAGAGCACTATGCGGCGGTGCCCTTTTTCATGCCCCAGAAAACAACAACTTTTTGGAAGGAAGGAATAATGAGAAACAAACTTCACAAATCATTTAGTACGATTGTCTTAATCGCTCTGATTGCGGTGCTTTGTTTGCCAGACTTTGCACGGGCTGGCGCTATCTTATCGTGGGGTTGGGACTACGATAGTCAGGTCAATAATACACCGAGCGGGAGTGAGTATATCGGGATCGCTGGGGGAAGTAACTATAACCTTGCCCTGAGGGCCGACGGCTCTATCGTATCGTGGGGTAGTGATAACTACGGGCTGGTTAGTAATACTCCAACAGAGAGCGGTTTTACTGCCATTGCCGCCGGGTATTTTCATAGTCTCGCTCTTAAGGAGGATGGCTCTATCTTATCGTGGGGTAAGGATGATGCCGGTCAGATTAGTGATGCTCCAGAAGGTGGTGTTTTGTTGCTATAGATGGCGGGAGCAACCACAGTCTCGCACTAAGATCGGATGGTTCTATTGTGTCGTGGGGCTACGATCTCTTCGGACAGGTCAGCAATACGCCGCAAGGCACGGATTTTATCGCAATCGCAGCGGGAGACAATCACAACCTTGCCTTGAGGACCGACGGCTCTATCATATCATGGGGGAACAACAGTGACAGGGAAGTCAGTGATACACCAATAGGGGAGTTTATAGACATCGACGGTGGACACTATCATAGCTTGGCCTTGACGGTCGACGGTTATATTCTCTCGTGGGGTGGTAACGATTACAATGTTGTTACTGATACTCCGCAAGAAGGCGGATTCATCGATATAGCCGCTGGACAACATCACAATCTCGGGCTGAGAGCCGATGGCAGTATTATATCTTGGGGAAAAGATGATTTCGGACAGGTCAGCGATACGCCAGAAGGGATTGGATTTACCGCCATTGATGGAGGAGGCTGGCACAGCCTTGCAATTATCCCCGAACCCTTTTCCCTCTCCCTCCTTGCCCTGGGTGGTTTGGGGTTATTAAGACGTAGAATGTCAAAGTAACTTTATTGCCCGGATGGGCGGAAAGAAAGGTGAAAAATGAGAATTTCAAGAATGGCAATTTGGGTGGTGGTTTTGGCAACGGCTGGTGTTGCACAGGCTGATTTGATGGGGTATGTGGCGGGCGACTCGCAGGTTATTTCAGTCAACTTCACAACGCTAGAATCCATCAATTTAGGGCCAAGCGGTGCACAGGGATTTCGCTCGCTCGATCTGTTGCCCAGCAATAACGACTTATACGTAACAACTAGTGGCGGTGGTGTTTATGAAGTTGACACAGTATCGGGACTTGCGAGTGAGATAGTCAATACCGGGAATACGGGATTGGATAATATTTCATTTAATGCGAGCGGCCAACTTTTTGCAGCAGGAAGCCTTGTCGGCGGCCTCGCCAATATTGACTTAAACACTGGTGTATTAACAACCATCAATACATCTCCGTGGATTTATACCTCAGTGTCTGCTTTTGCTATTGATAGCGCAAATACAGCAATAGCTTGGGACAGCAGCGTAGAATGGTTATTTGAAGTCGATATGTCGGACGGCGATACAACATCAATTGGTTATCTGCCTGGAAACTTTGGAGCTTTTGATTTTGGGCCTGATAACACACTATATGCAATGGAATCGGCCACTAATAATACGGGTCGTTTATACAGCATTGATATAGATACCTGTTCCCGAAGTGGCTATTTTGGTAAGTTTCAATATGAGAATGGTCTTGCGATCGTTCCTGAACCGTGTACGGTATTTCTGCTGGGCTTTGGTGGTTTGGGACTGATTAGGCGGCGGAATTAATAATGAAGAATGAGATTGGTGGTGGGCCGTAATGGTTCCCCCGTGTACGGCCCGGGCTACGTGGCTTCGCAATGACGGGGGGAGAGATTGCCGCGCTGCGCTCGCAATGAGACGCAAGAGTCCGCGTGGGCTAAGAGTCCAGCCTACGCAGCTAAAAAACACCTCCAAACAAGTTTGAAGGTGCCACTCGACGGAGAAGATGGCGGGGGTGGTCGGTGTTTTTCTTCGTATTGTGAAACAACACAACGGTCTCAATTAGTCATTCAATCTTCGCAACAATATACCGTAGCCTTATACGGCTAATAAAAAATGCCGATAGGTAAGATGGTGTAACGGGTCTTTGCATTGCTGAATAGGGTCCGGATAATTGTTGCTTAATAACTGCAAAATATGACAAAGCAAAGGGGTGAAACAAATGCCAATCGTAGTTCCAGTTAGTCAACTTGAGCCAGGGATGTGTCTGGCAAGCAACGTTGTGAATCGCTACAGTGTACTGCTGCCATACGGCCATACACTGTCAGCCAGCGACATTTCCGCTTTGAATCGCAAATTCCCCAACAGGATGGTTCAGGTAACAGATCCTCTTCTTGATGAATTTGCCGAGTTTGACGATGACAGTCAGGATCATCGAGTGTCGTTGGAAGTGCGACGTAACGTAGCTACAGCATCTCAGAAAGTCAGCCAAATCGTACGCTCAGGAGTGGCATTAACGGCCGATAACATTATCGGTATGCAACGGACTATTGAGGAAATGGTAAAACATCTTCAGAACAATCCGGTGACCAGAGCTGTTATTGATCAGAGCAGCAGTTGGGATGACTACCTTCAGGAGCACAGTGCCAATGTATTTTATTTGAGCATGATAATCGGAAATACGATTCGTAATTTTGTGAAGCAGGAGCGAGAAAGACTCAGTGCCGCAAAAACAATTAGTAACGCCATGGACCTGACCCCTCTGGCAACCGCAGCTTTGCTTCATGATATAGGTATGGCGCCAATTGAGCGTTTATACCAAAAGGCCGGGCCATTGACGAAGGAAGAAATTGAACTAGTAAAAGCGCATCCTGTAAATGGCGTCAATATGTTGCCTGACAAAATAGATCCGATGGTAAAGCTGGTTGTCCGATCCCATCATGAAAATTTTCATGGCAGTGGTTATCCGGATGGCATACAAGGCGATAAGATTTCCATTTTCGCACGGATATTACGCGTAGCCGATGCTTACAGCGCCGCGATATCCGATAAAACATATAGTCAAGGCAAAAGTAGAGTGCTGGCACTGCATGAAATGCTTCATGGCCGTTATAAGCTGTTCTATGATCCAGTTGTAATCAAGATATTTACCGGCATAACACAGCCGTTCCCTATTGGCGCCAAACTCAGGCTTGATTCCGGCCAAATAGCGGTTGTTACAAAACACAACAGGACGAATCCTTTTAAGCCTGAAATTCTAATAGCATTTGACAAACATGATAAACAGTTGCCCAGAGAAGATATCGAGGGCCCATTCTTTATGGACAAACGTGATGACATAAGAGTTTTATCCTTCGGTGAGGAAGACATATCATTCATAAATGAATATTCAGCAGATCCGTCGTCTGGGGATTTGGAAGAATCTCAAGTCCAGGAATATAGTGAGATGTTTGATTTAGCTTATCCATAGTCAACGGCCAATATACGGCAATTACCATAAGTGTAAGATACACTTATAATGAGAACATGTTGTGGCAAAAATATTGAAGATGATTGATGATCAGATTGACACCTTGGAGGAATTGGTTAATATCGAATTACAGTTAACAGCAATAAATAATTTATCGACTAAGAGTTGCGATTAATTCTAAAATAAAAGGGGTAAACTATGACTTGGAATAAATGTATAGCGAATCGCACTTATGATATTTTGCAATACCTTCCTTTAGGGGTGTTTGTTCTGCGCAGGGATTATACGGTTATCTTCTGGAATAACTGTCTGGAAGCGTGGACGGGCATTACGTCGGATGAAATCAGTGGAACAAACTTATTCGAGCATTTCCCCCACTTAGATACGCCTATGTATAAAGGCCGCCTGCAGGATATATTTGATGGCGGGCCTCCGATAGTTTTTTCGTCCCAATTGCACAAAAACATAATTCCCTGCCAATTGCCCGATGGGCAACCACGAATTCAACATTCCACAGTGATTTCGATCTCTTTTGCCGACGAAGATGAAATTGCGGCTCTTTTCGTGTTAGAAGATGTAACTGAGATGGTAAAACGGATTCAGGATTATCGTGCTTTGCGCGATAAGTCTATGGAAGAGATCAAAATGCGTAAATTGGCGGAAGAGGCATTACGTGAATATAAAGCGGAATTGGAAGAACAAGTTGAGCAGCGTACAAAAGAGTTGAGCAGACTGCACACGGAAAACAAGCAATTATTGGAGACGATAACATCCATTTTGATTAGTATTGACAATAAAGATCGAGTTACACAATGGAATAAAATAGCGGAATCGACATTTAATATTTCGAGAGCTAACGTAATGGGGCAATCGCTTCATGAATGTGGCATTCAATGGCAGTGGGACAAAATAGATGCAGGAATCAAAGAATGCAGGTCGCAAAGACAATCGGTGAGGCTGGATGATATACGGTTTACCAGGCCGGACGGTTCCGATGGTTTTGTGGGGCTTACGGTTACTCCAATTGAAAATGATATGGAACAAGATGGCGTTCTTTTATTTGGAGCGGACATTACCGGGCGTAAAACTCTTGAGATGCAGTTAAGCCAGGCACAAAAATTGGAAGCGATCGGTCAACTCGCCTCCGGTATTGCCCATGAAATCAATACGCCAATTCAATATGTCAGAGATAACACCAGGTTCCTGGAAGACAGTACCGGCGATATTCTGAACATACTGGGGGAGTATGACAAAATACTTAAGGATGCTGGAAAAGGAATTATTGATAAAGATCAGATATTAAAAACAAAACAGGCCATTGAAGAAATAGATATCGATTATTTGACAGAAGAAATCCCTAATGCTGTTCATCAGTCTTTAGAGGGCATTGAACGTATAGCGGGTATTGTAGGCGCAATGAAGAATTTTGCGCATCCTGAGGTCAGGGAAAAAATACCTGTTGACCTTAACAAGGCTATAGAAAGCACTGTCACTGTAACGCGCAATGAATGGAAATATGTTGCGGTTTTGGATACGGATTTTGACCCTGATCTGCCTTTAGTTTCTTGTTTTCCAAATAAATTTAACCAGGTTATCCTGAACCTGATTATTAATGCCGCTCACGCTATCGAAGATGTTGTGAAGAAAGAGCCGGGAAGCAAAGGAACTATCACTATAGCCACCAGGGGAATCGATGGTTGGGTGGAAATACGAATAAGTGACACCGGCACAGGAATACCGGAAGAAATCAGACCAAGGATTTTTGATCTTTTCTTTACCACCAAGGAAATAGGCAAGGGAAGTGGCCAGGGCCTGGCTATATCGCGCACGATTATAGTGGACAAGCATGGCGGCGAATTAAATTTTGAGACTGAAACAGGCAAGGGGAGTACCTTTATTATACGCCTGCCTGTCGATCCTCAAAAAAAAGATAGAGGTAATTAAAGAATGGGAGTTTTATCAAAAACTGTTAATCCATAGGCAATTTTCGGGTGAAGTTGCAGACTCTAAGATAGTGGAGATGACACGATAATGAGAATAATTCATAAACTGATTCTTGGGTTTTTAGTTGTTGCATTGTTAGTTGGACTTGTCGGGTACATATCCATTGAGGCCAGTCAAAAAACGCTGCAAAAAACTATTGGCGAAGATTCCACATTATTAGCCGTCGAAATGTTAGAGCATATCGATAGAAGCATTTACAATAGAATTGAGACCGTACAGGAATATTGCAGGGATTTAATAATACAAAAGGTTGTCGCCGGGTCGAATAAAGAGTTTGAGAAACTGGACGATATACAAGCCTGCATCGACCAAAAAGATTGTGAATGGACTTCGATGCCAAAAGAGGAAATCACTCCATTTATGCAGGAGCTGATAAACAATGAATTATCTGAAAAATTAAAGGAGAAGCTGAAGTTCTATGAAAAAAAATATGGCTATAAAGTATTCGGCGAGATTTTCGTGACAAACAAATATGGAGCAAATGTGGTCCAAACGGGGAAAACCTCGGATTATTACCAGGCGGATGAGAAATGGTGGCAGGAGACAAAGAGAAACGGCTTATATGTAGGGGATGTTGAATATGACGAAAGTGCCGATGTTTATTCCACGGATATTTGCGTAAGAATCGACGACGGGGCGGGAAAATTCATAGGCGTTATTAAGGCTGTTTTGAACATCGAGGAAGCTATCAATGCAATAAAAGAAAAAGGAGAAGGAGAGGGTAAAGGGGTCGCCGAATACAAATTGATTAGTAAAGACAGGGAAATCATTTATTCAACAGAGAAATATGAACTCCTTAAACCTTTTCCTAAAGAATTAGGATTTTACCTGGAAAAAGATGTACGGAACCATCAGTCTTATTTTATAGCGGAAGATGATGAGTCAGGCGGAGCAGAATATCTCTTTGCCCACGCCCATTCAAAAGGCTATAAAGACTATAAGGGCCTGGGCTGGCTCTTAGTGGTAGAGTGTAAAACAAAAGAGATATTTGCGCCAGTTGCCAAATTAGAGAAATACATATTTATTGTGTCATTGTCAATTGCTATGTTAGCAATTTTCCTCGGTCTTTTCATTTCCAGATCCATTTCCAATCCTGTCGGCAAACTGACTGTCGCGGCAACTAAAATCGGCAAAGGTAACCTTGATACACGGGTTGAAATCGACTCAAATAATGAGCTTGGCCAATTAGCCGCTTCTTTTAATAAAATGGCTGAAGGTTTGCAGGAGACAACTACGTCCATAGATAGTCTTAATCAAGAGATCGCCGAGCGCAAACGGGTCGATGAGGCGATACGTACCCTTTCGCTGGCGGTTGAGGCATCTTCTGATGCAATCGGAATGTCAACGCCCGGCGGCACACACTATTACCAGAACAAGGCTTTTGACGACCTGTTTGGGGATGTCGGAGAGGATCCGCCGAGCCGCTTGTACATGGACAAGCAGGTTGGGCGCGAGGTGTTTGACGCCATCATGGCAGGAAATTTGTGGACGGGTGAAGTTAAGATGAAGGGCAAGGGGCAAGCAGTCCTGGATATCCTTTTGCGGGCTTTTCCAATCAAGGATGATACCGGTCGGATTCTCGCAGTCGTTGGTGTGCATACCGACATCACCGAGCGCAAGCGGGCGGAGGAGATGATTGAGGTGCTAAACGAATGACGGACACTCGAAGCTTAGCATTAAGCCGCCTGGTCCTGTTTCTTCTCGTAAAGTTCCTCGTATGCTGCTGGGCTTAAAT
>Ga0315290_10000185_pt1 | contig 38050 bp, 28 predicted proteins | sample YL17G12_0_MG_FD_203627 | JGI IMG/M metagenome (GOLD analysis project Ga0315290, IMG submission 203627) | Sediment microbial communities from Yellowstone Lake, YNP, Wyoming, USA - YL17G12_0 | ecosystem: Environmental > Aquatic > Freshwater > Lake > Sediment | place: USA: Wyoming | collected... | reverse complement strand
CGACTGGCGCAAAGGAGTGTTCCGGTGGCGCTAGAACTGCCCAGCGGCGTGTGGATGGCGCCGCTTGACGCCCTGGTGAGCTGGTGCCGGAAGAACAGTCTCTGGCCGATGGCCTTTGCCACGGCCTGCTGCGGCATCGAGCTGATGGCCACCGGGGCCAGCCGGCACGACCTGGCCCGGTTCGGCGCGGAGGTCTTCCGCTTCAGCCCGCGGCAGTGCGACCTGCTGATCGTGGCCGGCCGGGTGGCCATGAAGATGCTCCCGGTCCTCCAGCGGATCTGGCTTCAGATGCACGAGCCGAAGTGGTGCATCGCGATGGGGGCGTGCGCGTCGACCGGCGGCGTGTTCGACACGTACAGCGTGGTCCAGGGGATCGACCGCTTCATGCCGGTCGACGTGTACGTCCCCGGCTGCCCCCCCCGGCCCGAGCAGTTGCTCCAGGCCATCATCGACTTACAGGCGAAGATCCAGCGCGAGGGAACGGCCCTGTGCCGGGAGTTCGCCGCCCCCGAGCGGCAGCTCCCGCCCCGGGCGATCCGAGAAGAAGGGAGGAACCCGGGGCTCTGACGCCGCTTGCGGCCGAGCCTCCTTGCACCCACAGACCCATGCCCCAAGACGAAACCATCGACCAGCTCCGACGTCGCTTCCCCGGCCTGACCGCCAGCGAGTTTCGCGGCCAGACCCGGCTGGTCGCGCCGCGCGATTCGATCGAGCAGGTCCTCAGGACCCTGAAGACGGAGTTCGGCTTCGACCTGCTGGTCGACGTCACGTGCGTCGATTACCTGGACTACCCCGGCGCCAGGGACCGCTTCGGCCTGGTGTTCCTGCTGGCCAACACCCAGACGAACCAGCGCCTGGCGGTCCGCACGTTTGTCAACGATCCGGAGCCGTCGGTCCCTTCGGTGGTAAGCCTGTGGGAAGGGGCGAACTGGCTGGAGCGGGAGGTGTGGGACCTGTTCGGCATTCGGTTCTCGGGCCATCCCGACCTGCGCCGGATCGTGCTGCCCGACGAGTTCGCGGCGCATCCCCTGCGCAAGGACTATCCGCTGCAAGGTTTGGGGGAGCGGCACAATTTCCCCGTGGTCACGCGAGGCGAGAGCTGACATGCCCCTGACGCGCGACATCCTCTCCGCCGAGCTTCCCCCGGGCGTCCCGGCCGACTACCTGTGGACGATGAACTTCGGCCCGCAGCACCCGGCCACCCACACCACGCTGCGCCTGAAGCTGACGCTGGAAGGCGAGCGCGTGGTCGACGCCGTGCCCGACATCGGCTATCTCCACTCCGGCTTCGAGAAGCTCGGCGAGCACCTCGACTACAACCAGTACGTCACCGTGACCGACCGGATGAACTACGTGTCGGCCATCTCGAACAACGTGGGCTGGCACCTGGCGGTGGAGAAGCTGCTGGGGATCGAGACGCCGCCGCGGTGCCAGTACCTTCGGGTCATCGTGTCCGAGCTCGCCCGCGTTGCCGACCACCTGGTCTGCAACGCCGCCGTCGGGCTCGACACCGGTGCGTTCACGTTCTTCGTCTACGCCTTCAATCCCCGGGAGTGGTACTACGACATCCTGGAGGGGCTGTGCGGGGCGCGGTTCACCAATAGTTACACCCGGGTGGGAGGCGTGACCCACGACGCCTCGCCCAAGGTCATCCAGTTGATCCGCGATTTCCTCCGCCGGCTGCCCAAGGCGGTCGACGACATGGAGCGGCTCCTGGACCGCAACCGCATCTTCGTCGAGCGGACCCAGGGCATTGGCGTGCTCTCGCGCGAGGAGGCGATCAACCGGAGCGTGTCGGGCCCGATCGCCCGGGCCAGCGGCGTGACCCGCGACCTGCGCAAGGACGAGCCCTACCTGGCCTATCCGGACTTCGACTTCCAGGTCTGCTGTGCCCGGGCCGGCGACTGCTACGCGCGGTACCTGGTCCGCATGGCCGAGATCCGGGAGAGCCTCAAAATTCTCCACCAGGCGATCGAGAATCTCCCGCCGGGGCCGGTCGGCGTGGGCATCGACCAGCGGATCGCCCTGCCGGCCAAGGGCCAGGTGTACACGACGATCGAGGGCCTGATCTCCCACTTCGAGCTGTCGATGAGCAACCGCGGACTGGAGGTCCCGTGCGAGGAGGTCTACGTGGCGACGGAGTCGCCCAGCGGGGAGCTGGGGTTCTACGTGGTGGGCGATGGGACGAGCCGGGCGTATCGGGCCCGGTGCCGGCCCCCCTCGCTCATCCATTTTGCCCTGTTTCCCCACCTGATCCGCGGCCACACGCTCAGCGACGTGGTTGCCGTGCTTGGAAGCCTGAACATCATCGCCGGCGAGTTGGACCGATAAGCCCATGCCCCCTGTCGAACGAGTGCTCACCGACGACCTCCTCGAAGCCATCCGGGGGTACTTCCCGCGCTACCCGAATCGCCGGGCGGTGGTGCTCCCAGCGCTGCACGTGGTGCTGGAGCGCCTCGGCCACGTGCCCCCGCAGGCCGTCGTGGAGATTGCCCAGCTTCTGGAGCTTGCCCCGGCGGAGGTCCAGGACACGCTCTCGTTCTACGGTCTGTTCAAGCAGGACGGGCCGTGCGGCCGGGTGCGGGTCTGGGTGTGCCGCTCGCTCAGTTGTGCCGCCTGCGGCGGTGAGGAGTTGCTCGACTACCTCTGCGAGCGGCTCGGCATCCGCCCCGGCGAGACCACCCCTGACGGCCGGGTCAGCCTGGAGTTCGCCGAATGCCTCGGGGCCTGCGACTTCGCCCCCGCCATGCTCGCCGGCCGCGTATTGCACAAGAACCTCACCCGCGAGAAGATCGATGAGTTCGTCGCGTCGCTCCTCGCGGAAAGCGGAAAGCGGAAAGCGGAAAGCGGAGTGTGAAGATTCCGATGGAGAACGATGGGCGTCAGCCGCTTGCGGCTTAGCCCCTGTTGGAGCCTGTTGCCAAGCCGTGTCCGACCACGAACCCGTACTCCTGGCCAACGTCCACAAGCCCGACAGCCACACCCTGGCCGCGTACCAGGCTGGCGGCGGCTACCGCACGCTCCGCCGGGTGCTCAAGGAGATGCCCCCGGAGGAGGTCGTCGGGCAGGTCCGGGCGAGCAATCTCCGCGGCCGGGGTGGGGCGGGCTTCCCCACCGGCCTGAAGTGGTCGTTCCTCCCCACCGATCGGCCCGGGCCGGTCTACATGTGCGTCAATGCCGACGAAAGCGAGCCGGGCACCTTCTCCAACCGCGTGCTGATGGAGTTGGATCCCCATCAGGTGTTGGAAGGGACGATTCTCAGTTGCTATGCCACCCGGGCGAGCACCGCCTACATCTACCTCCGCTACGAGTACCCGCTCGCGCACGAGCGCCTGGAGGCGGCCATCGCCGAGTGTTATAAGGCCGGGCTGCTGGGGCGCAAGGTCCTCGGGCACGATTTCTCGCTGGACGTCCACGTCCACCGCGGGGCGGCGGCGTACGTGTGCGGGGAAGAGACCGGGCTGATCGAGAGCCTCGAGGGGAAACGGGCGTGGCCGCGGATCAAGCCTCCGTTCCCCGCCGTCGAGGGACTGTTCCGCAGGCCCACCGTGGTCAACAACGTCGAGACCCTGGCGTGCGTCACCCACATCCTCGAGCGCGGCGTCGACTGGTTCCGGTCGATCGGCACGCCGCCGGACCCGAGCGATCCCCGCGACCCCGGCAGCTTCGGGCCCAAGCTCTACTGCCTAAGCGGGCACGTCAACCGGCCCGGGGTTTACGAAGGACCCTTGGGGCTCCCGTGCCGGGAGGTCATCGACCGGTTCGGCGGCGGCGTGTGGAAGGGCCGCAAGGCCAAGGCGGCCGTGCCCGGCGGGCTGAGCACCGGGTTGCTCTCCGCCGCCGAGCTCGACACGCCCATGGATTTTAGCGGCCCGGTGCGGGCCGGCTGCCTCGGGCTGGGCACCGCCGGGGTCATCGTGCTGGACGAGACCTACTCGATGGTCGACTTTCTGCACAACAGTTGCCGCTTCTTCGCCCATGAAAGCTGCGGCCAGTGCACGCCCTGCCGCGAAGGCACGCGCTGGGCCCTGGAGATGATGGAGCGGATCAAGGCCGGGCGAGGGCGGCTGAAGGACCTCGAGCTGCTGCTGGAGATCGCCGAGTCGATCGGGATCATCCCGGGCACGACGATCTGCGGCCTGGCCGACGGCGCCGCCTGGCCGATCAAGAACGCCATCACCAAGTTCCGCGGCGAATTCGAGGACTTTCTCCGGCGGACCAACCCGGCCGGCTACAAGGTCGCCCGGCCGGTCCCGGCCCTGGAGGCGTCTCCAGGCCATGCCCCCGGCGGCAATGGGCATGGCGCCGCGGCTGGCATGGGCCGGCGACTGACCGCCCACGACGTTTCGGCCCTCACCCCGGCCGTGTCCCAGGGGGAGAGGGGGGCGTAGACTATGGCCATCGTGCTGATCGACGGACGAGAGCTGGAAATCCGCGGCGACGAGCGGCTCAACGCCATCCAGGCGGCCGCGCGCCTGGGGATCGAGATCCCGCACTACTGCTGGCACCCGGCCCTGTCGGTGGTCGGGAGCTGCCGGATGTGCCTGATCGAGACCGGGCAGCGCGATGCGAAGACCGGCCGGATCGACATGTTCCCCAAGCTGATGCCCGCCTGCAACACGATCGTCCGCGACGGCACGGTGCTGGTCACCCAGAGCGAGAAGGTGGCGCGTGCCCGGGCCATGGTCGAGGAGGACCTCCTGCTGCGCCACCCGATCGATTGCCCGATCTGCGACAAGGCCGGCGAGTGCCTCTTGCAGGACTATCACTTCCGCTACGGCCAGGCCGAGCGCCGGGCCGACCTCCGCCCGTTTTCCAGCCGGCGGCGCGACGTGGGCGAGAACGTCACGTTGTTCGTCGACCGCTGCATCACGTGCAGCCGCTGCGTCCGCTTCGGCCGGGAGGTCACCGGCTCGGCCGAGCTGATGCTGCTCAACCGCGGGGCCTACGAGGAAATCGACGTCCTCGACGGCTTCCCCCTGGCCAACAAGCTCTCCGGCAACGTGGTCGACCTCTGTCCGGTCGGGGCTTTGGGCGACAAGGACTTCCTCTACCGCCAGCGGGTGTGGTTCCTCCGCCGGCACGCCGGCGTGTGCACCGGCTGCGCCACCGGCTGCTCCACCTGGATCGAAGAGAACCAGGACCGGGTCTGGCGGATCAAGCCCCGCGAGAACCCGCGGGTCAACACCTGGTGGATCTGCAACGACGGGCGCTACGACTACCCCCACGTGCACTGCGACCGGCGGATCCTGCGGCCCCGGGGTGGCACTGGCTCGGGTGGCACTGGCTGCTTGTCAGCCAGTGTGGGCCCGTCGGGTGGCACTGGCTGCTTGTCAGCCAGTGTGGGCCCGTCGGGTGGCACTGGCTGCTTGTCAGCCAGTGGGGGGCTGGAAGGGATCGGCAAGTCGGGTGCAATCTCACGCAAGGCAGACCGAGCACTGGCTGACAAGCAGCCAGTGCCACCCGAAGTGGGCCTGCAGCCAGTGCCACCCGAAGTGGGCCTGCAGCCAGTGCCACCCGAAGTGGGCCCGGACTGGTCCCGGCTGCCCCGGGAGCTGGACCGCCGCTTGCGCGAGGCCGGCCGGCTGGCCGCCCTGGTCTCCCCGATGCTTACCGTGGAGGAAGCCTACCTGTTGGCCCGGTACCTGCGCGGAATCGATCCGGAAGCGCTTCTGGCCCTGGGCCCGGTGCCGAAGGTGGGCGAGGACGAGCGCTTCCCGGGCGGGTTCACCATCGCCGCCGAGAAGGCCCCCAACCGCCGCGGCGTGGAAGAGGTCGTTGCCCACTTCATGCGCCGCGTGCCCACGCTCGACGACGTCCTGGCAGAGGCCGACGGGGGAAACGTGCGCGGGCTGTGGGTCGCCGGCGCGTACCGAAAGCCGTGGATCGACCAGCCGACCGCCGGGCGATTGGGCAAGCTCGGGCTGGTGATCGTCCAGGACCTGTTCGAGTCGCCCCTTTCCGAGCTGGCCGTGTACGTGCTCCCGGCAACCGCCTTTGCCGAGCGCGACGGCTCGTACGTCAACCGGCACGACCACCTCCAGTCGGTTCGCCGTGCGATCCGGCCGCCGGCCGGCGTGCGCTCGGAAGGGAGTCTGCTCTGGGAGCTGTCGGGCAGGCAGGGGCTTTACGACGCCCCTGCGGTGCTGGCCGAGCTGGCAACGGAGATTTCCTATTTTCGCGCGGCCGCCCGAGGGGTTCCCGAGGGAGGCGTGCAACTGAAGATCAACCTATTGGCATGAACGCATGACCACGCGGCTGCTGATCGAATGCCTGGTGAAGATCGCGCTGTTTCTGGCCGGCCTGATCGGCGCGGTGGCCTACCTCGTGCTGGTCGAGCGGAAGATGGCCGCCTGGATCCAGGACCGGCTGGGCCCGAACCGGGTGGGGATCCCGCTAACCCGGATCCGCTTGTTCGGCTTGGGCCAGCCCGTGGCCGACGGCCTGAAGTTTATCTTCAAGGAGGAGTTCACCCCGGGCCACGTCGACAAGTTCCTCTACTGGCTCGCCCCGCTGGCGCTGTTTGTGGCCGCCATGTCGGTCTTCGCCGTGGTCCCCTTCGGCGACGTGCTGCCGCCGATCGCCGGCGGGGAGGTCATCCCCCTGGTCGTCGCCCCGGGTGTCGACGTGGGAATGGTCTACATCTTCGCCATCGGCAGCATCGGCGTTTATGGGGTGCTCTTGGGAAGCTGGGCCAGCAACAACAAGTACAGCTTCCTCGGCGGGCTGCGAAGCGGGGCCCAGTTGATCTCCTACGAGATCCCCCTGGGACTCGGCCTGCTGGGCGTGGTGCTGGCCTCCGGGTCGCTCCGCCTGGAGCGGATCATCGCCGATCAGGCTGCCAGCGGGATTTGGAACGTCCTGGTCCAGCCGCTGGGCTTCGTGGTCTTTGCCGTGGCGGCCTGCGCCGAGGCCAGCCGGCTCCCCTTCGACCTGCCCGAGGCCGAGCAGGAGCTCGTCGGCGGCTACCACACCGAGTACTCGGGCATGAAGCTGATGATGTACCTGGTGGCCGAGTACACCCACATGGTCACCGCCTCCTTCCTCATCGTCATCCTTTACCTGGGCGGCTGGCACTTCTGGGGCCTCTCCGGCTCGGAACCGGTCTCCTGGCTCGTGGCGATCCTCCGGGTGGCCATCCTGCTGGGCAAGGTGGGGGCCGTGATCCTCGTGTTCATGATCGTCCGCTGGAGCTGGCCCCGCTTCCGCTTCGACCAGTTGATGAGCCTGGCCTGGAAGGTGATGCTGCCGTTGGGGTTGGTCAACCTGGTCGTCGTGGCCACCTGGGTGGAATACGCAAGCGGGTCGGCCGGTGCCCCCGGGTGGCTGGAGCGGGGCCTCTTGGGGGCGATGAGCTGGGGCGCTTTGCTGATCTCGTGGCTGGCGGTCGCCTGGATCAACCCCACGGCAACCGACAACCGCCCGCTCCGCTGGGATCTAGCCGAGGAAGCCGGGGAAGAAGAGGAAGAGGTGTCCCCCAGCGCCGCGGTGCCATGACCTGACAGGAACGTGCCGATGCACGCCGACGACAAGAACATCCGCTGGATCGAAGGGCCCGAGCTGGGCTTGACGGGCCGCTCGTACCTCCCGCTGTTCGTGGGGGGAGTGACCACGACGCTCCGCCACCTCGTGAGCCGGAAGGTGACGGTCCAGTTCCCGGAGGAGCGGCACCAGGTCGTCGAGCCGGCGATCTACCGGGGCGTGCACCGGCTGAACCGGGACGAGCAAGGCCGGGTCAAGTGCGTGGCCTGCTTCCTGTGCGCCACGGCCTGCCCCGCCCGCTGTATCGACATCGTGGCCGCCGAGAGCCCCTGGCCCGACCGCGAGAAGTACCCCCAGTGCTTCACCATCGACGAGCTGCGGTGCATCTACTGCGGCATGTGCGAGCAGGCCTGCCCGGTCAACGCCATCGAGCTGACCAGCCTGTTCGACCTGTCGGGCAAGAGCCGGGAAGAGATGATCTTCGACAAGGAAAAACTGCTCAGCGTGTACGACCAGACCTGCCAGAGCGAGCCGATGCCGGGCGCGTCGCCGGGAGGAGAGACGTGATCGACGCCGGGCGCATGATGATCCTGCTGGGCGCGATGCTGGCCGGCGTGGGCCTGTGGGGGGTCTTGCCGGGGGCGACCGTGCGCAGCCGGCTCCTCGGGGCGGTGCTTGCCGCCGCGGGCCTGGGCCTGGTGGCCGCACAGTTGCCCTGGGTGGGCGGATGGGTCGACCAGTCCCTGTTCACGCTGCTGGCCTTCGTGGCCGTGGGCTCGGCCGCCGCCGCCATCAGCCTGCGCAACCCCGTGTACGCCGCCATCTGGTTCGGCATGTCGTTGGTGGCCACCGCGGGGCTGTTGTTGTTCCAGGGGGCGCAGTTCCTGGCCGTCGCCACGATCATCGTCTACGCCGGGGCGATCCTGGTCACGTTCCTGTTCGTGCTGATGCTGGCGGAGCCGTCGGGCCGGGCCCCGTACGATCGCCAGGCGTGGGAGGGCCTGGTCTCCGCGCTGAGCGGGGCCTTCCTCGTCGGCATCCTGTCGCTGACCGTGGCCCGGGCGCTGGCCGATCCGGCCGAGGTCGTGTCGCCCGTGCCCGTGCCCGTCACCGATCAGGATCGCCAGGCCGGGATCCTTGCCGAGGACCACGTGCGGCGGATCGGCCAGGTGCTGTTCGACCTGCCAGGGCCCGCCGGCCCCAACCGGGCGCCCAAGCCGGGATACCTGATCGCCGTCGAGGCGGCCGGCGTGCTGTTGCTGGCCGCGCTGGTCGGGGCGGCCGCGATCGCCGGCCGGGCACGCACGCCGCAGCCGGACCCGGCGCCCAAGCCCCATCCCACCCACTCCGCGGGAGGTCCACGCCATGGCTGACCGCGAAGTAGCCCTGCTGGCCAACTACCTGATCGTCGGGGCGATGCTATTCGCCCTGGGAGCCATCGGCTTCCTGAGCCGGCGCAACCTGATCCTCATGTTCCTCTGTGCCGAGATGATGCTCCAGGGCGTGTCGCTGAGCCTGGTGGCCTTCGGCCGCTTTCACAACGACTGGGGCGGCCAGGTCCTGGTGCTTTTGGTCATCACCGTGGCGGCCTGCGAGGCGGCGATTGCCCTGGCCCTGATCATGGTCCTGTTCCAGCGGCGAGGCACGCTGGACGTGATCGCCTGGCAGGAGCTGCGCGAGGCCGACCAGCCGCCTTACGTCGAGGACCAGCCGTTCGAAGAACCCGAGCCGGCGGCGCCCGAGTGGCCGCAGTTGCCCTTGGCCGGACTGCGGCCCGAGATCCCCAGCGAACAGACCGATTACCGTCCCCATGTTTGAGATCGAATCACTCCTGGTGCTGATCCCCGCCCTGCCGCTGGCGGCCACGTTGGTCACGGCGGCCCTGGGCAAGCCGGTGCTCCGCCACCGGAGCCACGTGCCGCTGGTGGCGGCCCTGAGCGCTGCGGTGGTGGCCAGCCTGGCCCTGCTCGTCGCGGTGCACCGGGAAGCCGGCCACGCGGGCGAGCAGGACGGAGCGGTCGGCTTCGAGCGGATCGTCCCGCTTTGGACCTGGGCCGACGTGCTCAACGCCCAGCCCGAAGGGGCCAAGGGTGGCACGGGCCGATTCCACGTCGAGGTCGTCCTCCGCGCCGACCCGCTCACCGCCGTGATGCTCGTCGTGGTCACCGCCGTCTCGTTGCTGGTCGCCGTCTACTCGATCGGCTACATGCACGACGACCCGGGCTACTGGCGGTTCTTCACCTACATCGGGCTGTTCGTGTTCTCGATGATCATGCTGGTGTCGGTGAGCAACTTCGCGCTGTTGTACGTGTTCTGGGAGGCGGTGGGGCTGTGCAGCTACCTCTTGATCGGCTTCTGGTTCCAGAAGCCCGAGGCGGCCGCGGCCGGGAAGAAGGCGTTTCTGGTGAACCGGGTGGGGGACTTCGGGTTCGCCTTGGGCATCTTCCTGATCTGGACGACCTACGGCACGCTCAACTTCCACGACACGGCAGCATCGGGCGGCGGGCTCGCCTTCGGCGTGCTCGGGCGCTCGGCCCTGGCCGATCCGACGTGGCTGGTCGGCGGCGGCACGGCCACGGCGATCTGCCTGTTGCTGATGCTGGGGGCCTGCGGCAAGAGCGCGCAGTTGCCCCTGCACGTCTGGCTCCCCGACGCCATGGAAGGGCCCACGCCCGTCAGCGCGTTGATCCACGCCGCCACGATGGTCACGGCGGGCGTGTACATGGTGGCCCGCTGCGCCCCGCTGTTTGCCAAATCCCCCCAGGCGCAAGAGGTCGTGGCCGTGATCGGCGGGGCGACCGCCCTGATGGCCGCCCTGATCGCCGTGACCCAGACCGATCTGAAGCGGATCCTCGCCTACTCAACGATCAGCCAGCTCGGCACCATGTTCCTGGCCATGGGGGCGGGAACGCTCCTGGGCGTCACCGCCGGCATGTTCCACCTGGTGACCCACGCCTTCTTCAAGGGCCTGCTGTTCTTGGCGGCCGGGAGCGTGATGCACGCCATGGCCGGGGTCATCGACGTGCGAAAGTTCGGCGGCCTGAGACGCGTGCTTCCCGTGACCCACGCTACGTTCCTGGTCGGGGCCCTGGGCCTGGCTGGGGTGGTCCCCCTGGCGGGGTTCTGGAGCAAGGACGCCGTCCTGGCGGCCGTCTGGCAGCGGGGCTCGGCCGGCTACCTCGTCCTCTACGTGCTCGCCCTGTTGACGGCCCTGCTCACGGCGTTCTACACGTTTCGGGCCTTTTTCTTGACGTTTTACGGCCCCAAGCGCCTCCCCGAAGAGACCGGCGGCCATACCCACGAATCGCCCCGCGTGATGACCGTGCCCATGATCGTCCTGGCCGGGGCGACGATCGTGGCGGGAATGGCCCTGGAGTGGGGCCGCTGGCTGGAGCACTTCCTTGCCAAGACCCCGTCGATCGCCTACCTCGAATCGGCCAGCCACGCGCCGGAGGTGGCCACGGGGAGCAAGTGGACGATCGCCGCCCTGGGCACCTTGGCCGCCGCCGCGGGGATCGGACTGGCCTGGTACCTGTACCTGGCCGCGCCGGGCGTTTTGCGCAGGCTCACGAAACGGATGCAGGACCTCGGGCTCTACGGAGTGTCGTTGGGGAAGTTCTTTGTCGATGAGTTCTACGCGTGGCTGATCGTCCGCCCCCTCGAAGCGCTCGCCCGGCTGAGCGCCTGGCTCGACTCGGCGGCGATCGACGGCCTGGTCAATCTGGTCGGATGGCTGCCGAAGGGCGCGGGCGCAACGCTCCGCTGGCTCCAGGGCGGGCTGATTCCCCTGTACGCCGCGCTCATGGTGTTGGGGCTGTTGGTTCTCTTGGGAGCGCTGTTGATCTAGGTAGGGTGGGACGAAGTCCCACCATGATTCGGAAACAAGGCGAATGACTGGTGGGACTTCGTCCCACCCTACGTGCTGTTGATCTAGTGGATGTAGACCAAGCGATGGGTAGTCTCCTTCTGGCAACGATCTTCCTGCCCCTGGCCGGGGCGATCCTGGCCGGGACCGGCGGTGCCCGGGCCCGGCAAAGCGCCCTGATGACCACCGTGCTGACACTCGCCCTGGCGGGCATCCTGGTGGCCGGCTACCCGTCCGGCGGCGAGAGGCCGTTCGACGAAACCGGGACGTTCGCCGAGACAATCGTCTCCTGGCTCGGCGGCGCCGACGGCCCGATCCACCTCCAGTTCCGCGTCGGCCTGGACGGATTGAGCCTCTGGCTGTTCGCCCTGACGGCCCTGCTGATGGTCGTCGCCGTGCTGGTGAGCTGGGAGGCGATCGACCGGTGGCCGGGTGCCTACTACGCGCTCTTGCTGCTGCTGGAGACCGGGATGCTCGGGGTCTTCGTGGCCCGGGACATTATTCTGTTCTACGTCTTCTTCGAGTTCACCTTGATTCCGCTCTTCTTCCTGATCGGCATCTGGGGGAGCGACCAGCGGCGTTACGCGGCGGTGAAGTTCTTCCTGTTCACCCTGGCCGGGAGCGTGCTGACCCTGCTGGGCCTGCTGGCGATCGTGCTTTGGGACCATTCCCAGGCGCCGTCGCGGCCGATGACCTTCTCGATCTCGGAACTGACGGCCAACCTGGCAGCGCGGCCGATGGAGCCGTGGATGCAGATCGCGGTGTTCCTCCTGTTGTTGGCCGGGTTCGCGGTGAAGGTGCCGCTGTTCCCGCTGCACACCTGGCTGCCTTTGGCCCACGTCGAGGCCCCGACCGCGGGGAGCGTGCTCCTGGCAGGAGTGCTCTTGAAGGTGGGCACCTACGGCCTGGTCCGCTTCGCCCTGCCCATGACGCCGGAAGGCGTGGCGGCCTGCATGCCCTGGCTCTTGTGGCTGTCGGTCATCGGCATCGTCTACGGGTCGATGGTGGCCCTGGCCCAGTCGGACATCAAGCGGCTGATCGCCTACTCCAGCGTCGCCCACCTGGGGTTCTGCACCCTGGGCATGTTCGCCCTGAACCCGCTGGGCCTCCGGGGGAGCGTGCTCCAGATGGTCAACCACGGGCTGTCGACCGGGGGGCTGTTCGCCGTGGTCGGGATGCTCTACGAGCGCTACCACTCCCGGCAGATCAAGGATTTTGGCGGCCTGGCCCGACAGACCCCCCGGCTGGCGGCCTTCATGGTCGTGCTGACGCTGGCCAGCATCGGGCTGCCGGGCCTCAACGGGTTCGTCGGCGAGTTTCTCATCCTGCTGGGCATGTTCCAGCGGAGCTACGCCGCGCCGGAGGGGCTGGTGACGCAGTACCGTGTGATCGCCGTGCTGGGCGTGGCCGGCGTGGTGCTGGGGGCGTGGTACATGCTCGGGCTGGTGCAGAAGGTGTTCTTCGGCCCGCTGCGCACGCCCGGGCACGTGGGGGACAAGCACGCGGCCGCTCCCGTGCAGGACCTCTGCCTGCGCGAGGTCCTGGCCCTGGCGCCCTTGGTGGTATTCATCGTCTGGATCGGGGTGTGGCCGCAGTTCTTCATGGCGCGGATGTCGCCGACGCTGGACCGGCTCACCGCCCCGGCCATGGACGCCGCCGACCGGCAGGCCGAGGCGTGCCCGGGGGCCGGGGCTCAGGGTCCACGTGACTTGGCGGACGGGTGGCACGGGCATCTTGCCCGTGCTTGGGGCGCAGCACTGGCGAGACGCCAGTGCCACCCAACCCGCCCTCGGTCTACTGCCTACTGCCTGCTGTCTACTGCCCTTAGCCCTCTGCCTCCCCGGAGGACCGACCCGTGATGGGCGAAACCGCTTCGCTGTTCGCAGGCGAGATCGTGCTGGTGGCGGTCGCCGCGGGGCTGTACCTGGGAGGGGCCTTCGCCGATCGCCGCGAGACGTGGCGATGGATTGCCCTGGCCGGATTGGCCGTGGCCGCCTGCGCGCTGGCCGTCGCAGCGAGGCAAGCCCCGGCGAACCTCGCCCTGGAAGCCGACGGGCTGGCCCGCTACGCCCGGTGGCTCGCCCTGGGCGTCGGAGCGCTTCTGGTCCTGCTGGCATGGCGTCCCTTGTCGGCGCCCGGCACGGCGGAGTACCTCGGGTCGCTCTTGCTGGTGATCGCCGGGCTGATGCTGGTGGCCATGGCCCGGGACCTCGTGCTGTTGTTCGTGGGCCTGGAGCTGGTCTCCATCCCCACGTACCTCCTGCTGTGCCTCGGCCGGCGCCACGCGCACGGCCAGGAGGCCGCCGTCAAGTACTTCTACTTGAGCGTGCTCGCCTCGGCTCTCTTGCTGTACGGGCTGAGCTTCCTGTATGGGGCGAGCGGCTCGATGGACCTCGGCGAGATCCGCCGCCGGCTGGCCGAGAGCCCGGTGGCCCTGACCGGCTTCGGGCTCTTCGCCCGGCTGGCCATGGTGCTGATCTTCGCCGGGCTGGGGTTCCGCATTGCCGCCGTGCCGTTCCACTTCTACGCCCCCGACGTGTTCCAGGGCACCTCCACGGCCAACGCCGGGTTGCTGTCGGTCGTGCCGAAGATCGCCGGCATGGTGGCGCTGGTGCGCCTGCTGGCCGCGGCGATGCCCGGCGTGCAGGACCACGCCTGGCCAGTGGCCCTGGGCCTCGCGGCACTCACCATGACCTGGGCCAACCTCGTGGCCCTGTGGCAAGACAACCTTAGGCGGCTGCTGGCCTACTCGTCGATTGCCAACGCCGGGTTCCTCCTGATCGGGCTGGCGGCCTACGCCGGCGCAGGCGGAAGCACCGGCGGGGCCTGGGACGGCGCCGGCGCGCTATTGCTTTATCTGCTGGTCTACGCGGTGGGGACGATCGGCACGTTTGCCGCCGTGGCCTGCCTCGGGCGGGGCGATGAGGAGATTGAGTCGATCGACGACCTGGCCGGCCTGGCCTGGACCGGCGGGCCGATCCGGCCCCTGCTGGCTGGTCTGCTGGCGATCTTCCTGTTCAGCCTCACGGGCGTCCCCCCGTTTGCCGGATTCTGGGGGAAGCTGGCGGTCCTGGCAAGCTCGCTGAGCCTCAGCCGGATGCCCCCCGGGGCGGCGCCCTGGTTCGTGGCCTTGGCGGTGATCGGGGTGCTCAACTCGGCCATCGCCGCGGCCTACTACCTGCGGATCGTCGGCGTCATGTTCTTCCGATCGCCGCTTGCTGCCCCCGCAGTCCAGCAGCATGCCCGGGGGACGCTCACGGCGGCCGTGGCCTGCGCCGTGCTGGTCTTGTACATCGGCGTTCGGCCAGGCCCGTGGCTTCAACAGGCGGCCAGGGCCGTCGCCCCCCCCGCGGTCGCCTCCGATGTGCGGGGAGAGGGTCCCCACGAAGATGGGAGTAGCGTGCTGTCTCGCCGAGAGTTGTCTGAGCGACTGGCACATAATTCCCGGTAGTCACAGACGTCTGCCTCGTTGGAGGGGTTACATCAGGGAGAGTGAGGTATTTGCCGCTCTGAGCACAATTGACGTTACATACTGCCGACGATATACTTAGAGTGCGATTGGGAGGGCTGCTGTAGCGGCTCGTTGAGAGTGTATCTCACCCGGTCGCCTTTTTTGTTTCTGAACAGTCGGCATCATGTACCTCTTCTACCTGGACGAGTCCGGCGATCCTGCCAGTTGGGATCAGAACGACAACTTCGTGCTGGCTGGAGTCGCGATCCATGAGGGACAGGTACGTCGGCTGTCCGATCGCCTCAACGACGTCCAGCACAAGTTCCTCCCGGGTATTACCATACCCATCGAGCTTCACGCCCAGCACATCCACGGGGGAAAGGGACGCTTCAGGCAAATGGCTCCGGCAGATCGCATCGCGATGTTGGAGGCAGTGTACGACGTGATAGCCCGTGCGGGCTTTCCGAATCTAATCGCGTTCATGACTGCTATACACGTCTCGGCCGTCACGAGCGGATCCCAGGCCCTGAGGGACTGTCTGGAAGACATTTGTCAGCGGTTCAACACGTTCTTGGTTCGCCAATTCAACGCGGGGTACAAGGACAAGGGCCTGCTAATCATGGATAAGTCCGGACGGGAGTCCCGGGTTCGCGAATTCATGGCGGAATTCGAACGTGACGGGACGCAGCGCGGCTACCTCGGCAATATCATGGATGTTCCGTACTTCGCCGACTCTGCGCATACCCGTATGCTTCAAATGGCGGACTTTCTGGCCTTCGCGGGAGGCCGGTACTTCAACTCTAGCGACCGCACGTACCTGGACAAGGTCCTGGGACGTATTGACAGGCGCACCGCACAGGGAGAACTTGTGGGTCTGAAGCATATTGTTGCGAGCAGCCACCGTTGTGCCTGCATTGCCCGCCATTGAGGCGGGCAGTGCCGCAGACCTACCCGAACTATCGAGAGTCGAGGCAAGCGTATGGCTCGGCTGCGATCGGCGCTAAGCAACCTGGGTCGGCTGTTGGATGCCGTGGCCGAGCCCGTCTATGCGCTCGACGACCAGCAGAGGATCGTCTTCTGCAACCAAGCACTTCTCGGCTGGGTCGGGCGCTCGCCGGACGAGCTTCTCGGCTGCCATTGTACGTATCAAACCCCGGCGGACACCTCCGCGATCGAGGCCGTGGCGGCGGGTCTATGTCCGCCGCCCGCGGCCCTGGCCGGACTTCAGACCTCGGGGGTCGTCGCCTGCCAGGCCGCGGACGGGCGCCTCAGCCGGCGCCGGGCCGAGTTCCTTCCCCTGCGCGGCGAGGCCGATACCCTGGTGGGACTTCTGGTTCTGGTGGCCGCCAGCGACTTGTCGGAGGATCAGGCGTGTGAAGCGGTCGCCGGCGACGAGGCCGCCCGGCTGCACGAGCGGGTCCGCACCTTCCGCCACCAGATGGCCCGGCGCTATCGCGCCGATCGCCTGGTGGGCGAGAGCCCCGCGATGCGCCAGGTCCGGGCCCAGGTCGAGCTGGCCTGCGCCGGCCGGGCGAGCGTGCTGGTGGTCGGTCCGCCGGGGAGCGGGCGACAACACGTGGCCTCTGCCATTCATTACGCGGCCGGACCGGAGAAGGCCGGGCCGCTGGTCCCCTTGGCCTGCGCCGTGCTGGACCGAGAGCTGATCGCCTCGACGCTCAGCGCCCTGCCGGGCCGGCACGCCGTCGCCGGGGGACCCGGCGGCGGCACCTTGCTGCTGACCGACGTGGAGCAGCTCCCCCCGGAATCGCAAATCGAGCTGGCCAGAGTTCTCTCCGGTCGAGCCGTTCCGGTGCGGACCATTGCCACGGCCAGGCAGCGCCTTGAGGAGCCGGCGCGTCGCGGGGAATTCCGCGACGACCTGGCGGCGATCCTCAGCACACTGGTCATCGAGCTGCCCCCGCTAGCGCAGCGCCGCGCCGACGTGCCGCTGTTGGCGCAGCTCCTGGTGGAGGAGTGCAACGCCGAGAGCGGAAAGCAGGTCCAGGGGCTCACTCCGGAGGCCATGGACAGCCTGGCCGCCTACGGCTGGCCGGGAAACATCGACGAGCTGATCCGGCTGGTCCGGGAGGCGCACGGGCGTGCCGAACGGGCGCTCATCGGCGTGCGCGACCTGCCGGAGCAGATCCACCTCGCCGCCGCAGCCGCCGCCCATCCCCGCCGGCCCGAGGAAACCATCGTGCTCGACGAGTTCCTCGCCCGGGTCGAGCGGGAGCTGCTCCAGCGGGCCATGGCCCGGGCCAAAGGCAACAAGACCAAGGCCGCCCGGCTGCTCGGCATGACCCGCCCGCGCCTGTACCGCCGGCTGGTCCAGCTCGGGCTGGAACCGCCCGGCGCCGAGGAACCGGCCCGAGGAGCCGAGCCATGACCGGCGACGTTGCCTCGTCATCGGGTAGCGGTTCCCCCATCGAGGCGCGGTGGGTGGTGGCGGCCGGGGCTACCCCCGCACGGTGGATCGTCTGCGAGAAGACGGGCCGCTGGGCCACGGCCCTGCGCCAGGAGCCGGAAGCCCGGGGCACTCGGGTCTGGGAGACGCGGAGCCTGGCCGAGTGCTGGGAGATGCTCCCGCGGTGGGGAGCCAGCTTTGTCGTGGCTGAGCTGACCTCGGCCAACGTCGACGCGCTGTTGGATCGGCTGGCCCGGCTCCCTCGGGACCATCCCTTGTGCCGGGTCGTCGTGGTCGCCGACCGGTCGCTGGCGCGGTACGAAGACCTGGTTCGGGAGGCCGGGGCCGTGTGGTTTGTGGTCTCGCCCCGCGAGTTGGGCCCCCTGGCGGCCACGGCACGACGCCACCTGCGCCTGGCGCCGTCCGAGCCCCGGAGGCTGGCCGAGCGAATCTGGGCGAGTCTTCCCTGGGGGAGAGCCGAAAGCTGACACCTGGAAGCCGAACGCCGAAACCTCCGAGCGGCAGCTTATTGAAGGTTGCGCTGAAAGTGGAACACCTTGAAAGCCCGGGGGTTGCAACCCCCGGGCTTTGAGACGGACGCCCAACGGAGTGCCCTCGATGCCAGAAGGCCAACTGACCCGCGAGACTGTGCTCAACGCACTGGACGATTTCCTCGATCCGGAGTTGGGACGGAGCATCGTGTCGTTGGAGCAGGTTCGCCAGCTCAAGATCGAGGGAAGCCGGGCCGAAGTGACCGTGGGCCTGACGACCTTCGCCGCCCCGCTGTGGAAGGAACTCCAGGCGGAGGTGGTCGAGCATCTTGCCAGGCGACTGCCGCAAGGGACCCGGCTCAGCGTGTCCTTGGAGCCCATTGAGCGGCCGGCGGAGAGGATGGGTGAGGTCGGCCTGCCGGCCAAATGCGTGATCGCCGTGGGATCGGGCAAGGGGGGCGTGGGCAAGAGCTCGATCGCCGCGTTTTTGGCTTACGGTCTCAGACGGGCCGGGAGTCAGGTCGGCCTGTTGGACGCCGACGTCTACGGGCCGAGCATCCCCCATCTGCTCGGCTCCCGGGACAAGCCCTGCCTCGTCAACGGCCGGATCCAGCCGGTCCGCGTCGACGGGCTGGTGACCATGTCCATGGGGTTCCTGGTGCCGGCGGGCGAGGCGGTCGTGTGGCGCGGGCCCATGCTCCACCAGGCGCTGGCCCAGTTCCTCCGCGACACCGAGTGGGGCGACCTCGACTACCTCATCGTCGACATGCCGCCGGGCACCGGCGACGTGGCCCTGAGCCTCTCCCAGCTCGTTCCGCTGACCAGGGCCGTGGTGGTCTGCACGCCCCAGGAAGTGGCCCTGCTGGACGCGGTCAAGGCGATCGCCATGTTCGGCAAGGTGGGCATCCCGGTCGTGGGGATGGTGGAGAACATGAGCCACTTCGTCTGCACGCACTGCGGAACCCGGCACGACATCTTCGGCTCCGGCGGGGCTCGGCGCAAGGCGGAGGAGCTCGGGGTCCCGTTCCTGGGCGAGGTGCCCTTGAACACCCACCTGAGGATCCTCGGGGACGAGGGCCGCATTGGAGCAGCCTTCGACGACAAGGACTCGGGCCCGTGCCTGGAATTGCTGGTCCGCAACCTCGTCCGGGAACTCATCACCCGGCGGCGGAAGAACCCGCCCATGCCCACGCTCCCGATCCTTGGGTAGGGAAGCAAGAAGGGCGGTTTTCACGGCGTGACGATCAAGTAGACCCCGCCGGGTTTCGTGGCGAACCGAATGACGGGCCCTCTTCCCTCGGCGAGAACTCGGCTGCGCTCGCGGACCACCCAGGGGCCCGACCACGGATTGGCCAGCACGCACTCCCCGCCCGCAAGGCTCTCGATCTCGGCCAGCCGCACTTGTCCGTCGCGGAAGTCGGCGGCGACCATGAATCCTCCTTCGGCGCGGAGGCGGAACGTCCCCGACCAGCTCTTCGCCACGGCGGGCGCGATGCGCAGAACGCCGTGGTGGCTCTGGAGCAGGACCTCGTTCATGGCGAAGGCGCTCAGCCCGCCGGCGTCGAGGAACGGGGCTGCGGAGAGCCCGCCGGGGAAGACCCGCGAGTCGTTGCTCGTCCAGCCGCCGTAGCGGAAACGCTGGAACCGCTCGGCGTGCTGGCCGAGCAGTTGGCACGCCTGCTCGCCGAGGCCAAGGCGCGCGGCCCAGATGGCGTCCATGGACCAGCCGTGCTCGACCGGACAGATCCGCCGCTCGAACGTCCGGCATGCCAACGGAAGGTCCGACGAGCCGATGCCGCTTTGGCCGAACGGGAACACGCGATACAGCGCCGGGTTCTCGGCGTTGGTGCGCGGATGCGAGAAGCCCCGGGCAACCGCCGGGGCGTAGACGTCGACCTCGGGCCGGATCTTGCCGTCGGGTGCCCAAAGCCCTCGCGGCGGCTCCGGCAGCGCGGCGAGGATCGTGCCGCACTTCTTCCTCAGCTCCGGGTCCTGGCCGTACTTCTCCGAGAGCCGGATGAACTCGGGGAAGATCGCCCGGATGCCGGCCATCGTGTCGGCCGGGTCGCGGACCATCCACCAGCTCTCCAGGGCATTGGCCGGGTCGAGGTGGTACAGGCCGTCGGCCTCCCTGCGCAGCAATGCCGCGATGAACTCGCACACGCCGCGCATGAGCGGATAGACGTCCCGGCGAAGAAACTCCTCGTCGCCGCTGTACCGGTAGTCCATGAGGTCGTGGTGGCAGATTTCCAGGCCCGCGGTGAAGAGGAACCCGACATAGGGGTTGTACAGATCGAATCGCCCGAAGGGGACCTTCTCCGCAGCCCGGCGATGGAAATAGCCCCCGGCCGCGCCGCGCCCGTCGTCCTTGAGCACGAAATCCTCGGCGTGTCCCCAGGGCAGGACCGTCTCGGGAATCCAGAGGCCGGGCAGTCCCCACGTGCGGCGCGTCTGCTCGGCCAGATAGGGAGCCATGCGGGAGTAATGGCGGCCGAGCCCCCGCGCCATTTCCAGGCGGTTCGCCGCGTAGAGCGGAAGGTACGTGAAGCGGATCTCCTGGACCCATTCCGACAGCCCCCAGTTCCGCTCGTCGCCCCGCATGAGGCCCGGCCCGCCGTCCCACTTGGCCGGGTACGGCCCGCGGTTGACGCAGCCCAGGGTGTACAGGTGCACGTGATAGGCCGCACAGAGCCGGTCCGCAATCCTGTCCGGACTGGTCACGCGCAGCAGCGACCGGCCCCAGTAATCGCGCCACCACGCCTGGTGCTCGGCCTTGAGCGTGGCCAGGCCGGCCCGGACCGCGTCGTCCAATTCACGCCTGGCCGCCGCCAGAGGATCGCCCGACGGCGTGACCGCCGCCGCGAGAATCACGTGGTAGCTGGCAGGCCGCTTATCCGGCAGAGTCAGGACCGACGTCGAGCCGCTCGCGGTGCAGGTCCTCGGCGTCACCGCCGGGCTGGAAAGGATCACGGCGGTTCCCCGGCCTCGCAGCGGGTCCTGGGCCGGGCTGAAGAAGTCCTGCATGCCGGTGTTGGCCAGGTGCGGGCGGGCCGGCCGGGTGTGGACTTCCGAAGCGTGAATCGTCGCTCCCGACGCCCCCACCTGCATCGTGGATCGCCACTCGGAAAGCTCGATCTGCGCGGCATCCAACGCCGACGACGGATCGGTCACCTCGACGACGAGGATCTTGCGCGTCGGATGGCCCCAGACCTCCAGGCGCGGGCCGGCACGCTCGTCGCCCAACTGGAGCACGACCCGGCCGTGATAGAGGTCCAGCCGCTGCCGGAACCACCGCGAAGCGGCCTCCTTGCCGCGCCCTCCGAAGTCGAAACGAACGTGGCCGGGGCTCGTGTTGTTGAAGAACCGCGTGCCGGGCAGGGCGTCGGGCGGGGCCTGGAATCCCCAGCAATCGGACTTGCTCAGGTGCAGGTGCAGACTGCCGTCCCAGCGGACCATCGCGGAAAGGTCGCCGCCGCCGGTCGGCATCGCCTCCCACGGCTCCGCCGACGGCGCAGCGTACAGAACGTCGTTGCGCGAGACGATTCCCGCCGGGTCGATCCGCCAGCGGTGCTGTTGGAAATCAAAGGGGATCTCCTCGCCCGCCGCACTTCCGGCGGCAGACAGCAGGCCCATGAGCACCGCCATCGCGGTGCCCGCCGAATGTTGCAGCCGGATTCGCATGGCAGATTCTCCAGAAAGGGTGCTAAGTGGAACCGCACGACGACTTGGGGTCCGAAATCTTGGGGTCCGAATTGGGTGGCATGCCCTCGATTGGGTGGCATGCCGTCACGCGGCGCAGCCGCGGGTCGGCATGGCGCCTCGGGGAACATGCTCACCCGACGCTTCGCGCCGTGAGAGCATGCCACCCTGGAAACCTGATCTCGTAGGTTGTGCTTCAACTCGTAGGTTGTGCTTCAGCACAACGCCCTTGGCTGGCAGGGCCGTGTCCGGCGGATTCCACCGATCACCCTAGTGTTATGCTAACTACGCGGACTACGCGGACTAGCGGACCTGGATCAGGATCGCGTCATCCCCGGGAAGGGTGATCTTCAGACCTTCGCCGATCAACTGGCCGACGTCCAGGCTGGAGGCGTCCCCCGGGGCCCGGCTGCCGGCCGGGGCGGCGGCCGAAGGCAGCCGCGCGGCGGAAACCGGACGCGCCAAGGGATAGGGGAGCTTCCCCGGGTGCAGCACGCAGGTGACCTCGTGGGGGCCTGGGTCCAGGTTGGCCAGGAGCAGATAGGCCTCGCCCGGCCGGCTGTACACGGCCGAGGCACACCGGGCATGGGACAGGGTGACCGCCTGGTTACGCCAGTCGGCGAACCGATAGGACCCGACGTCGCCAAGCGGTTTCAGCAGGGGAACCAACTGGAAGGTCTCCTCGCTGGCCGGCCAGGGGGTCACGCCGCCCAAAAAAGCCTCCAGGGCAAAGGCTCGGTGGAGCCGCCGGGGGGACTTGCCGTCGAGGACGCCGTAGCTGATGACGCCCCGGGGAATCGCCCCGACCAGGGACCATTCCAGCGGCAACTCCTGGAGGTCCGGGGCCCGGTCGGTCCATTTCCGGTAGCCCCACTCCGTGGCGACCACGTAATCGGCAAAATTCTCGGTGGCGAACATCGGCGTGGTCGTGTTGTGGACGATGACCAGCCCGTCCGGCCCAACGCGGGCCCGGGTCCACTCCATCAGGTCCAAGAGCTCGTCGACGTCCCAGTGGCCGTCCCAGTGGCCTTTGGCCGGCGCGGCGCGGTCGCGGTTGCCCTCGTGCAGGGGGTTGCAGCAGAACAGCGAGACGTTCCAATCGTAGTAAACGCCGTCGAGCGGATGGTTCTTGAGCACCCGGTCGATGGAGAGCTTCAAAAAGTCCAGCCAGCCGGACCGCAGGCACATCTGGGCGCCGAACTCGCTCTTGGGGCGAAAGAAGTTGTGCTGGAGGTCTCCCTTGCGGTTGTTGCGGCCCCAGGCCACGCCGTGCTCCTGGAACTCCTTGGTGCTCGGGTGCAGCTCCTTGTTCGAGAAGTAGGTGGCGGTCCGGATGCCGGCCTGGCGGCAGTCGGTCAGGACCTTGTCGAAGCGATCCATGTCCGGGTAGGGGGGATAGCTGCCGTCGCGCCAGAACAGGCCGTCGTCGTAGTAGTCGCCGTCGTTGTGGCAGTGGGCCGTCTGGAGGCCCTTTTGGGCCCAGCGGCGGATCTCGTCCGTCGACACCCAGGCGCCGCGGTTTCGGTTGAACGAGGTGTGCAGCCACGGCCGGTGTGCCCGGCCTTCGAGGATCGGGACGGCCAGGTAGAAGTCGAAGACGCACGAGCCGGGCAAAGCCACGGCCTCGTTGGCGCTGGAAAACGGCGAGATCGCAAGCGTCAGCCCCGGCGGGGCCTGGCTGGGCTCGAGCCGGCACTGGGCCCGGCCACGCCGCCCGGTGAGCTGAAGGTCCCACTGCGAAAGATCGGAGCCCACGAACCACTCCAGGCCCTCGACGCCGGGATCCGCCAGCATCATGGAGCGCGGCACGTAGGGCGTCTGGATCGCCCGGTCCGAGGCGTTGCCCGGGCGCAGCTTCCCCCAGACGTTGCTCCCGAACGAGAACGGCGGGGCTCCCTCCTCCTCGGTGCGCCCTTCCCGATAGCCGTAGTCGGAGAGGCTGGGGGCAAGGATGGTCCGCAACGGGCAGACCTCCCGAACCCGAGTGCCGGCCGGAGCCGAAAACTCCTTGCGGATCTTGACGTATCCCCAGCGGTATTGGAGCGTCGACTTGACGCGAATGGCCGAGGCCCGGCCGTCTTGGTCTTTCAGGGCGGACTGGACCGAGACGATCTCGCTGAGGCCCTCCCGGCGGTGCGTGACGCTCGCAGCGGAGTCGTTCAGGTCCGAGAGCACGGCTCCGCTCTCGTCCCGGACGCGGGTCTCCAGCGGCTGCACCAGCAAGTTGGCACTCTTCCCGTGCGCCAGCGCGATTCGCGTGATCGCGCCCCCCTTCTTCAGGTCCTGCTCCACGGTGTAGTAGGGAGTGCGGAGGGTCAGGAGTCCCGAAGCGTCGTTGCGCTCGACCGAGTAGGCCTGGGGCCAGGTGCGGGGCGGCTTCGGCCCGGGCTGGCCGGCCAGCGATCCTGCCGCCGAGACAAAAAGCGCGGCCCAGCACAGGCCGATCACCTGCGCTGCCAGGCGGCTGTTCTGATGACGCGGGACACGTGCGTGGGGCTGACGTGAGGTAGTCGTTGTCATGGCCGTGCAAGACCTCGGCGGTGGGTTGCAAGTCGTTCGGTCGTTTAACCCGGAGCCAACGGCGACGGCGTCTTACCCCCCTCCGCCGTTGCCGTTGGCTCCAGGCTAAACGATCCTATCAGCCTCGCCGGCAACCCGCAAGCGGCCGAACACCGGCCTCCACGTGCGCTTGCCAGGCGTGCAGGCGAGCGGTACATTGACCGGCAGACACCGCCCACGGGATGGCATGGGAGGGAGCTATTCTGCCCTTCCTGCGCCGTCTTCCCGAGGGCAGCCAGCTCGCATAAGGAGGTGCGACATGCTTCTTGGTCAAACGTCGCTGCCGCTGGTCTTTCTGTGGTGCACGGTGGCTTTGGTGGCGGTCTCCTTCCTGGTCACGCTCGCTGTTTTCCGATGGGTCTTTTCGCCCTGGATGCGAGCCTACCTGTCGGGAACGCCCGTCCCGGTGTTCGATATCCTCGGGATGCGGCTCCGCCGCACCGACGTCCACGCCGTCTTGAAGGCACTTATTCTGGCGAGACAGGCGGGAGTGACGCTGTCTTGTCGCCAGGTGGAGCGAGCCTGCTTGCAGGGCCTTGACCTGGAAAAGCTCACCCTGGCCTTCATCCATGCGAAGAAGGAGAGCATGGAAGTAACGTTCGAGGATCTCGTCCAATCGGACCTCGAAAACCGGCTGGCCGACAAGCTCAGCGGGCAGGTCCCCACGCGCTCGGGAACGCGGGCCGCTCGGGCAGACCGCCCGATGGCCACAGACGCGGAGCACGGTTCCGTGCGCATCTGCGGGAAATGCTCGAAGGAGGTCAGCGGAGACAGCAAGATCTGCCGGAACTGCGGGGCCATCCTGTGAGGAGCGCCGACGGATCGTTTAACCCGGAGCCGAAGGCGACGGCGCCTGGCCCCGCGTGCGCCGTCGCCTTCGGCTCCGGGCTAAACGATCCTATCTAGCATCCGGGCAATCCCGCCGAGGGGAGGGTGAGAGCCCACCCCAATGCTCCTCCAGGGGGTAATTGATGCCCGGCAACCCCATGCGGTAGACTGCGGGCCTAAGGCTCTTCGTGAGCCGCGGTGCCGACCCTCCGCCGACCCTCCGCCGACTCTCCCATGAACGACGCCCCGAACGCCCAACGCACTTTGCCGGCCGACGCCATTGCGGTGGTGGCCGCCCTGGTCCTTCCCACGCTGCTTGCCTCGCTGTATTTCGTGGGGTTGGAGAAAAGCGAGGCCGCCGTCCAGGGCACGGTGTACGCCGCGTGCAAGGTCGTCCAGTTCGGCTTCCCCCTGGTGTGGGTCTTCGGCGTCCAGCGCCGCAAGCTGACGTGGGAGCGCCCCGGCACCGCGGGCATCGCCGAAGGAATTCTCTTCGGCGCGCTCGTCCTGGGGATCATGCTGGCGGTGTATCACCTGGCCCTGAAGCCCGCGGGGCTGCTGGCCGCGGCCGCCGGGCCGGTCCGCGAGAGGATCGCCGGCTTCGGCATCGATGGCCTCGCAAAGTACGTGGCCCTGGGCGCGTTCTTGTCCGTCGCCCACTCCTTCCTCGAGGAATACTACTGGCGATGGTTCTGCTTCGGACAGCTCCAGCGCCTCCTCCCCTGGAAGCTCGCCGCGGCGGTCGCCAGCGTGGGCTTCATGGGCCACCACGTGATCGTCCTGGCAGCCTACTTCGGCTGGGCCTCCCCGCGCACGTACGTGTTCTCCCTGGCCGTGGCCATCGGCGGGGCGTACTGGTGCTGGGCCTTTCGGCGGACCGGGTCGCTGGCCGGCCCCTGGCTCGGGCACCTGCTGGTCGACGTGGCCATCTTCCTCGTAGGATACGACCTGATGGGAGGAGTCTGGCCCACGGGTTGACAGACGCCCGCCAGCGGTTACGCTGGTCCAACGGGGATACCTTGCAGGACTGGAAGGGAGGGTTTGAACATGGGCGGGACGAATTCTCTGTCGCGGCGTCAATGGGTTGCCGGTGCCTCCGGTCTGCTGCTGGCCGGGGCCACGGGGAAAGCGGGCGAAAAAGCCGCTTCCGGCCAACGCTCTTCCTTGGCCCTGCACGGGGGCGAGAAGGCCGTCAAGAAGGCGGCCGGTTCGGGACCCCGCTGGGGCCAACCGGAACGCCAGCAGCTCGACGCCATGCTCCAGCAGGGCTCGCTCTTCTACTGGCAGGGGCCGCAAACCAAGCTGCTCACCGAGCGGTTCCGGGAGGTCTGTCCGGCGAAGTACGTGCAGACCTGCTCCTCCGGCACCGCCGCGATCCACATCGCCGTGGCGGCGGCGGGCATCGGCCTGGGCGATGAGGTGATCACCTCCCCCATCACCGATATCGGCACCGTGATCGGCGTGCTCTACCAGCAGGCCGTGCCGGTGTTCGCCGACCTGGGGCCGGGCACCTACAATCTCGACGTCGCCGACGTCGAGCGGCGGATTACGCCCAAGACCAAGGCGATCATCGCCGTCCACCTGACCGGCAACCCCTGCGACATGGACGCCCTGAAAACCCTGGCCGACCGCCACAACCTGGTCCTGATCGAAGACTGTGCCCAGGCGTGGGGGGCCCGGTCCCGCGGCCGGCCGATCGGCTCCGTGGGACACTTCGCGTGCTTCTCGCTCCAGAATTCCAAGCACGTCACCTGCGGCGACGGCGGCGTGGTCGGCTCGAGCGACGAGCGCTTCGGGCCCCTGCTGCAAAAGTTCGGCGACAAGGGCGGCGACCGGCGCAAATGGGGCGGGTTCGACGCCTTCGCCACCAACTATCGCATGAGCGAGCCCCAGGCCGCCGTGGCCGCCGCCCAGCTCAAGCGACTGGAGCCGATCGCTGCAAAACGTGCCCGACTGGGCAACCTGCTTTCGGAGAAGATCGCCGACCTCGGCGGCCTCGTCCCGCACCAGGTCCACCCGGAGGACCGCGCCGTCTACTGGTTCTACATGTTCCGGATGCGCCCGAAGGCGTTCCGCTGCGGCCGCTCCGAGTTCGTTAAGGCGCTTTTGGCCGAAGGCGCGCCGGTGTCCGGCGGCTACATCGCCGTGCCGCTGTACGGCGAGCCCGTCTTCCAAAAGCACGGCTTCTTCGCCGGCCGCTGGCCGGTCAAGGAGATGGGCCTGACCACCATGGATTTCTCCAAGCACAAGTGCCCCGAGGCGGAGGCTATCCTGAAGACGGGCATCCGCGTGACCATCGAGGAACATATGACGGAGGAGTACATCATCGAGGTGGCGGCGGCCATCCAGAAGGTGGCTCGCCACTACGCCGCCTGACCCGCCGCAAGTGCACGGGCTTGCCGGCGACGGGCTTCTCTCCCTCGTCGAACGTCGTCCTAACGATATCGAGTTAGACGGCGCGCTACCTTGCGGTGAACCAGGTGATCTCGCGGACCCCCTTCAGGGGCAGAGTCCACAGGGTCGCTTGAACCGAGCGTGTTGCGCGAGGGGCCGTGATTCCTCTGGCCACAAAGTTGAGGTCGAAGATTCGCTCCCCGCTTTCCTCAATGCGTCTGTGGAATACCGGATCGGGGAAGGGTTTGGTCTTGAGGAAATCAAGGCCAGCCCTCTTGAGGGCCGCCTCGAAAGCCTTCTCGTCCCCTAGCGACGCCGGCAGATACCAGTAGTTGAGGACGTGATGCCAAAGCGAGAAGTCGGACAGGAGCACCATGCTTGGTTCAACCGCAAACTTGATACGAGCGCCGCGAGCTCCGTGTGGGAGATGGCCTGTACTTCGAAGGTCGGGGTGCACGCGACGACCTCGCCATGTGTGCCACGCCCAGAGGGGGCGATGGGAGGAACGCGAGGGCCTGCCGAGGCGCTTCCGCATTTGAGCGGCCATCCACCGGTACGCGGGTTGGAAGTGGGGTTCAGGTTCGCCCCCGTCGGCCGCGAGTTCACCTGTCCGCTGGAGCACCGCCACGGCTTCGGGGGTCTGAATGGTCCACAAGAGCATACGTTGGCCAGCGCCCTCTAACGTTATCCGGCCTGTTTCTGTGGCTTTCCCGAAGTGCTAGCCACCTGATCCTGCCTCACTTCGAGCATCTACCTTCCAGTTCTTGCCTGGCCATCTATACCCCTCGCGTCGCCAAGGTATTGCTTCATCTTCGAACGTAAGCTTGAGGCCAATCTCTAACGGCTGAATGGCGGTATCCGTACCCGTTACTGCACTCCCGTTTGATTTCTTTGTTATGAATTCGTCGATCTTCACATGACATCCTGAAGGACATTCCGTTGAAGGCCCGTCATATCCGCGAAAATGGTTACTGATGGTCGAACGGTATGCGGTGTGGTCAGCTACCAGTGAATAGCGAAGATCCCAATCAGAGAAGCCTGACAACACCATCTTGATTCGGTTGCCTCTTTTTACTTCTGGACACCCCCTTGATTCAATGATTCCGTCTTCGTCGACGAACGACATACACAACACTTTTCCTTTGGGCACTTCCGGAACATCAATGAACCACCATTTAACATGATTCGCATGCGCCAGGTCATCAGCGTTCAAATCGGCGACGCTTGCTGGCGATCCAATCGGGGAGTGTTGACACCCAAGCGTGATCACAGCAATGCCGAGGACTGCGAAAAGTCTCGCCATGACAACCTGGCCTCGAGCCAGATAACTTACCCTATATCACGAATTCCAGCATTCTGAGTATAGGCGCGGGTGCTCGATTTCGCAAGCGGGTGCCGAGCGTCTTTACCTCCGAGGGGGGGACGGATGGATGGGCGCAAGCTCTTGTGATACAAGGAGTTGCCATCGTTTGCCAAGATCAGGTTTTTTGGAAAGCGGGCCGTTGACAATCCGCTTTCGTCGGCTATTCGGATGATTGTGCGGAAGCGAGACTATTGACGCAAGACCGTTATCCAAGACTCTGGCAATTTGCATATTTCACGATGCGCTTCTCGACGACGGGGAGCTGGCCCCTTCCTGCCTCGGCAGAGAATTCCTTGGGCCACCCGCTCCCCGGGATGTTTGTGTTTGTCTCGCGCGTGATCTCGAAACGGCTGGTCGATTCCAGCTCGCGCACCTGGCAGCCGATGAGTTGCTGCTTGACGATCCGATTCCGCCGGGCAATTTCGCCCCCCTGTTGGGGGCAAGGTATCTTCGAGTGCCGTTACCTCTGCAACGCACCTCTGCCCGGGCTTATGCTAACGCAAACGGCCGGGCATTCCAGTTCCAAGGAAAGCGGGATATTCCCATCGATGCGGGACAGCTACCCCCGTTTCGTGGCGCTAATCGGGCATGGAGCGTCAGGCAGTCTTGTCGAACTGACCGATGGACTGTTAGGATTTCCGTCGCCACCCGCTTCCCACGAACAACCGACGTTGGTATAATGCGGGCGCAGGTGTGGGGTCATACCGGCCATATTGGGTATGACATGTTCCGACGGTCAACCATCGTCGCGTGGCTTGCCATCCTGGCCATTCCGGCCGGTTGGATCGATTGCGGTGCGTGGCCAAACAAGACGGAGGCGGGGCAGCGAGTGCGGTTGTGTCTTGGTCCTGGGGACATTGCGATGCTCATGGCCCTGCTCCTTCCCGCGGTGATGTCCTTCTGGAAAGTAGTCGAAGGGTCGCTGCACTACCCACTTTGGAGTCCGCTCCATAATCGGTGATTCGCTCGCGGAACCGCTGGAAAAGAACGCCTATTGGGGCTTTGGGAGAGGACTCTTGCGGGGAGTGTCGGCGACCCACGGGCACGGAGTGCGCGCGGAGCAGGTGACAGCGAGGTGGATGGCTCGATGGATTCGGACAGCGCCGGGGGCCGCCGCATGAAGAAGACGCCCGTACATGGCTCTTGACAGTATAGGTGTGTGCTTATCACACGACTTATCCGAAGGGGGCGCCTCGATGAAGCTCGATTCCGCTGTGCTGCACATCGGCCTGGGAAAGACGGGAACGACTAGCATCCAGATGTTTCTTGGGGCGAATCGGTCGCGTCTGCTGGAGAGCGGTTTTGCCGCTTATGGTCCCGAAGACCTTGAAGCGTTCAGACAGAGCGATTTTGAGGACACGAACCGTCTGGTCGAAGGAGTCAAGGAACTGAATGGTCGAGTGCGGGGGCGGAGTGCGAGGAGCGTCGTTTGGAGCATGGAGGCTTTGGGGACATGTCAGTTCGCCTCCGATAGGCGCCGGTGCGAGGCTTTCAACGCCAGAGTGGCAAGAGAATTCCTGGGACGCGAGGACGGTGTCCTTTTCCGCGAGCCGTGGCCCACCTCCGACGAGCCGTATGCGCCCCACTCAGGGCTGACGACCGAGAAACTGGTGACGATTCTATTACACATTCTGCTCAGGCTGCATCAACGGATGGAGCGTCTGGAATGCGCGCTCGCGTCCCGCTGGGCGATGAAATAGCATCTCATGGATGCGCAACGTGATCCGGGCAACGCACGAGAGTGGCACCGACACCCCTCTTGTCGGAAGCAGATCGTCACGCCTCCCTGGTCGGTGTCGATCCCGACCTACACCCCAAAACGGATGACTCGTTGGATTCGGACAGAGAAGACGCCTCGATAGACAGCGTGTTGCCGGGCCAGTCAGCCCCCCCGGCTGGCGACGAGCGTGCAACTCAAGCAGCCGGTGGAAGGATCGAAGCTGCGGCCCCCTCGGCGGATTCACGCCACATCGTGATCCAGCGCGAGAGCGGGTTCGAGCTCGTCGACGTCAGGGAGCTCTGGCAGTATCGCGAGCTGATTTGGCTGCTTGCGGCCCGCGACCTGAAGAGCCGCTACCGGCAGAGTCTGCTGGGAATTGCCTGGTCGTTGATGCAGCCATTGTTCATGCTTGTTGTGTTCTTGGTGTTCTTCGCCGTTCTGGGGCAGAGGCCGATTGGGTCGGACGTGCCATACGTCATCTCGCTCCTGTGCGGCATTGTCTTGTGGAATTTCTTTTCCAGCGTACTGAATTCCACGGCGAACAGCCTGCCCCACAACATCCATCTGATCACCAAGGTGTATTGCCCGAAACTCGTGTTTCCTCTATCGACCGTCATCGTGGGATTGGTGGATCTCGCGGTGTCGTTGGTGGCTCTTGCTGCCGTGCTCGCGTTCTACCGGATCATGCCCGGCGTCCAACTGCTTCTGCTTCCCGGGTTCGTGGCGATGGCGGGCATCTTCGCGTTGGCGGTCGGGCTGTGCATCGCCGCCCTGAGCGTTCGTTGGCGCGACATCCGCTTCACCATCCCCGTGCTCCTGCAAATGGGCTTCTTCTTCAGCCCGGTGATTTACGAGACCGACGCGATGATTGCCGAGCGATTCCGGTCGCTGTTCTGTCTCAATCCGATGGCCGGCCTACTGGACGGGTTCCGTTGGTCCCTGGTCGGCTCGCCCGTGATCGCCTGGTCGAGGCTCGCGGTCTCCGGGCCGCTCAGCTTGATGCTGCTGGTGGTCGCGCTCTACCTGTTCCGGCGCGTCGAGCGTACCCTCCCCGATTATCTGTGAGACAACGATGAGCGACGTCGCAATCCGGGCGCAGGAGCTGGGCAAACGGTACGAGCGCTACGAGCCCCGAAGCAAGCTCCTCGAGTGGATCGGGCTGACGCGTAAGCCCCTCCACGGCCGGAGACGCGGAGTGCTCGGGGCCGTCAAGCCGCTTGCGCCCGAATTCTGGGCCCTCAAGGACGTATCCTTCGACATCCAGCGCGGAGAGGTCGTGGGCGTCATCGGCCAGAACGGTGCGGGCAAGAGCACGCTCTTGAAGATCCTCTCACGGATCACCGAGCCGACGACCGGCCGGGCCGACATCTACGGGCGCGTGGGCTCACTGCTCGAGGTCGGCACCGGTTTTCATCCCGACCTCACAGGGCGTGAAAACGTCTTCCTCAACGGGGCTTTTCTGGGGATGGGCCGGGCCGGCGTCCGCCGCCGCTTCGACGAGATCGTTGCCTTCGCTGAAGTCGAGGAATTTCTCGACACGCCGGTCAAGCACTATTCCAGCGGAATGTACACGCGATTGGCGTTCTCGGTCGCCGCGCATCTGGAGCCGGACATCCTGATCGTCGATGAGGTGCTTGCCGTCGGCGATGCGTCTTTCCAGCAAAAATCGTTCCAGAAGATGCAGTCCCTGGTGAGCGCCGAGGGACGGACCCTGCTGGTGGTAAGCCACAATGCGGGCGCACTCGCTGAGCTCTGCAACAAAGGACTGTACCTCGCCGACGGTGCCGTTGTATGCTATGGCGAGATCGGCCAGGCGTTGCGACACTATCTGGGCAATTGGGCTGCACCACCGGTGGACCGGCACGCGTGGGAGGGAGACGTTGGCGATGAGGACTTGGCGCTGTTGCGGACCTGGGTGAAACCCCTTGGAGACGGCGATGGCTTCCAAACCGGCGCAGAACTGGAGATCGGAGCAGAGATCGACGTTCGAAGAAGCGTCCAGGAGCTGTTCTTCGCCATGCGGGTCTTCTCGGAGTACGGTTACGAACTCGTCCTTTCCCTTTCCGACGACGGCGAGCCGGCCCCCGCGCCGCGCATCCCGCCTGGCCGGATGATTCGGCGATGGCGTATCCCAAAGCACACGCTGGCCGAGGGTCGCTACCAGGTCGCTTTCTCCTTGGGCGTCGCGTTCGTGACGCGAGTCGACCTCACGACGGCCGGCACTCTCTGGTTCACTCTGACCAGAAGCCCGGAGTTTGCCCAGCGGTTCCCCGGACCTTATCGGCGAGGATTCACCAGCCTGCTGCGACCGAAGTGGGTGGCGCCGGAGTAAAGCAAAATGACGTCTGCGCGGCAAACGGCCCCCGGCCCCCCAACCGAGAGCGATGATTTGGGAGAATCCGGATGCTCATGCCAGGCGACCCTGGCCTGCGCCGCCTATCGTGCCGGGCGCACTCGGTCCCCTCCCCCGACAGGCTGGCCCGGGAACGTGGGACTGGATCGGCTTTCGAGGGGTGGTCCCCGCCTATCGGCCAGTGAGGTTGACTGCGATCGCTCCCGCGTCCCAGGTTCCCCGTATTTGTCACGGAGCAGAGATTACCGACGAGCCGTACGATAGCCACGGCGGGATACTCGATCTATAATCTACCGCGTCACGGCGGATGACGCCAGACGCGTGCGGCGGGAAGTGGGGCTGCCGGAGTTGCGGACGGAATCGGATCAGGTAGGGGAGACGACACGAAAGGCCGACCATCAGCTCGGTCCAGGCGCATTCGATGTGCAAGCTTCTTGTCCTTGGCGGCGGCGTAACGGGCTTGGCAGCGGGAATGGTCTCCGGGGCGCCCATCTATGAGGCTCGCGCCTATCCCGGCGGGATCTGTTCGTCTTACTATCTCCGGCCTGGGGATACGCAGCGCTTACCCACGGCGCCGGATGACGGCGAGGCGTATCGATTCGAGATCGGAGGCGGCCACTGGATCTTCGGCGGCGATCCGTTGGTGCTGAAGTTCATCGATGACACCACCCCCACGTCCGATTACGCCCGGATAAGTGGCGTCTGGTTTGCGGAGGACAAGACCTATGTTCCCTACCCGCTCCAGGATCATCTTCGCTGCCTCGGACCCGACGTGGCTGCCCGCGCCCTCCAGGAGATGGCTCGAGCGAACGTGGGACCCTGCCGCACCATGAAGGAGTGGCTTTACGGCTGCTTCGGGCCGACTCTTTGCGAGAAGTTCTTCTACCCGTTCCACGATCTCTACACGGCCGGGCTGTATCACCGCATCGCGCCGCAAGACGCCTATAAGTCGCCGGCCAACCTGTCCGCTGCCATCCAGGGAGCCCTTCTGGAGCCTCCCGCCGCGGGCTACAACGCTACCTTCCGCTATCCCGCCGAAGGGCTCAACGTGTTATCTCGCCGGATGGCCGAGAGGTGCGACATTCATTACGGCAAGGAAGTCCAAGGCATCGACATCGGGCGAAAGGAGGTTCATTTCACGGACGGCACGGTGATCGGCTACGAGGCGCTGCTCTGCACGCTGCCGTTGAATCACACGCTGCGGATGGCCGGTTTGTCGAGCGAAGCGGGCTTGCCTTACAGCAGCGTTCTTGTCCTGAACGTCGGCGGCGTCCCAGGGCCGGCCTGCCCTCGGGATCACTGGCTCTACCATCCAAGGACAAACAGCGGGTTCCATCGCGTCGGCTTCTACAGCAACGTGGACAACGCCTTCATTCCACGCTCGGCTCGCCATTCGAGCGGCCGGGTGGGCTTCTACATCGAGCGCGCGTTCGAGGGTGGAAAGCGGCCCTCCGAGGACGAATTGACCGCGTATGCTCGTAGCGCGGTGGAGGAACTCAGGGATTGGCGTTTCCTGGAGCACGCAGAGGTCGTCGATCCCACGTGGATCGACGTCGCCTACACGTGGGCCGACCCGGGCTCCCCTTCGCCAAAGGAGGCGATCGACGCATTGCAGGAGCACGACGTCTTCATGGTAGGCCGCTATGCGCGATGGACCTTCCAGGGCATCGCGGATTCCATCCGCGACGGCTTCTGCGCCGGCGCCAGCCTTTCCCGGAAACGGTCCAGCCGCGGCCAAACGGAAGCTCCCAACATGCACGGCCCCGTGGCTGACAATCGAGAGACGATCGCGATCCCTTAGTCATGAATCCCAAGATCACCGTCCTGGTTTGTTATCACACCGATGCACCCCGCATCAAGGATGACGTATTCGCGCCCATTCACCTCGGGCGGGCTTGCGCCTCACCGGAGGGGACGCGCGCGCTGCGGGACTGCATTGGCGACGACACCGGAGAGAACATCTCGGATCGCAACCCGCGTTTCTGCGAGCTTACGGCCCTCTACTGGGCATGGAAGAATCTTGCGGAGGACGTGGAATACGTGGGCCTCATGCACTACCGGAGGTTCCTGGTATTCTCGGAGCGAGGAGAGGACGTCATCAACTGGCCGTTCGAGTCGACCGAGGCCGCCGTGGCCCAGTTCGGTCTTGACAAGGAGCACGTCGCCCCCCTCTGCCGGCAGTATGACGTCATCTGCCCCGTGAAGACGCCGATTTTCAAAGGCTACGTGTACGATCTCCACAAGCGGTTCCAGTGCTTGACGCCGGCGAAGATGCGGCGGTTCACCTCGGCGCCGCCCTTGCTGTCGTTCTACGAGCACTATGCACTGGCCCACTTCGAACGCGACCTCCGGACGGCCATCCGCGTCGTTTTGGAAAAGCACCCCGAGTATCTCTCCTTTCTGGACGACACCCTGGAGGATACGAAGGGCCGCTTCTGCAACATGTTCGTTATGCAGCGCGGCCTTTTCAACGAGTACATGGCGTTCCTTTTCGGAGTCCTTGGCGAGGTCGAGCGGAGGCTGTGCTTCGACGGACCCGAATACCTGGCCGGATCGTACCAAGGGCGCGTGATGGGCTTCCTGGGCGAGAGGCTCTTGTCGATCTACATCGATGCCTTGGCCCGGTTTCGTCCCGAAACCAGGATCAAGGAATTGCCGATCGTGTTCTTTGACGGTCGCTCCCTGGAAAGGTGCGCTCCGGCCGCAAAGGGCTCGGGCATACTCGCGGCTTCCTCGGAAACGCACCAGGACTCTCAGAGCAGTCCGCCGTCCAGCACCTTCGACATCGTCCTGGCGTCCGACAACGATTACGCGCAGCACCTCGCCGTGGCGATTGCCTCGATCCTGCGGAATGCGACGGATGGAGAGTCGTTGTCGTTTCACATCCTCGACGGGGGCATTTCCGAGACGAATCGATTTCGGATCGAGGCATTGAAGACCATCAGGGACTTCGAGATCGAGTTTCTCGACGTGGACGCCGCCGCCTTTGCAGCGTGTCCGATCCCCTCGGGGACGTGGATAACGGAAACGACCTACTACCGCTTCCTCTTGCCCCATCTGGCACCGACGATCGATAAGGCCCTGTACCTTGACTGCGACGTCGTCGTGCTGACGTCGCTGCGTGACTTGTGGGCGACCGACGTATCGGGCGCGTACGCCGCGGTCGCGGAAGACACGTGGGAATACGCGGCCATCCATCACAAGCGCATGCTGGGCCTCAGCCACGCCGACTTCTATTTCAACGCGGGCGTGATGCTAGTGAATCTTGCAAAATGGCGAGAGGACGGCTTAAGCGACGCCCTTTTCGCGCAGATGCGAGAGATGGTGAAGAAAGGCGGGACAATTCAGTATGATGACCAGGATGTCATGAACTGCGTGCTCAGGAACGGTTTGATCGTGCTGCCGATCAAGTGGAACGTGCAGCAAACCGCTTTTTACTTCACCGGTTGTACGCGCTATTCGGCAGAGGCGCTGGAAGACGCCCGGTGCAACCCCGCCCTAGTGCACTTCAGCGGGGCGGTGAAACCGTGGCACCCCGGATGCATTCACCCCCTCCGGAAAGAGTATTTCACGTATCTCGACATGACGTCCTGGAGGGGCCGGCGCCGTCCGGGCGCCATGTTCGATTTCCTTCATCGACAGAGGGTCCTGTTTGCGTCGCCGGTGCGGCACCTGGCTCGTGGCTTCTGGATGGGCTCCAGGTTTCGGCGTCGAATCTACGGCTTCCTCTACGACGAAGCGCTCGCCCGTCATGTCGCGCAGATAGCGTCGCACCCGCACGTGCGGGCCATTTGCACGTTGTTGCGGTACGCGATCGTCGATACGCTGACGCTGGGCATCCGGCTTGCCGGATTCGTGGCGGCGGTCCCTCTTTATGGAGCCAGGAAGGTGGCTGCGGCTTTCAGGGTGCTTCGACGCTGGCGAGGCCGGATGTCTTCTCCGGCCGGTGAGCGCACTGTTCCTGCCGAGGCTTCGGAGGTCCCAAGGGCGGGGGCTAGACGATGAGAGGAGGGCGATGATGTTCCGACGGCTAGCGCGCGCTGCACGTCTCGCTTTCACGATGCCTTGGACGCTGGCCTCCCACGGCGACGTGCTGAGGGACCTGAGGACCCTGACGTCCCGCCTGGCCGATAGCGAGAGCGCGGTCGACGGCACGCTGGCCTCGCACGGCGATGTGCTGAGGGGCCTGAGGACCCTGATGTCCCGCCTGGCCGATAGCGAGAGCGCGGTCTACAGCAGGACGCTGATGTCGGTCGCCACGATCGCGGGCGAGCTGTATTTCTACAATTACGCCCGCAACAATGCCGCCAACGAAGGGCCCATGCTGATCCGTGAACTCATCGAGGCCAACGAGAAGCACACGGGCGAAGCCTATGATTTCACCGGGATCGACTTCTGCGACGGCGACGTCGTCGTCGATATTGGGGCCAATTTCGGGCTGACGTCGCTCTACCTGGCCAAGAAGCACCCGAACATCAGGGTGATCGCCATGGAGCCCGTCCCCTCCACGTATGACCTGCTCGTGGAGAATCTCCGAATCAACCAGATCAGCAATGTCCGTCCGGTCCCAAAGGCGGTGACCGGAGACGGACGCGACGTTACGATGATCTTTTCGCCGGGGGCGAGCCTCGGGGCATGTGTGATCGGCAAGATGGAACGGCAGCACGTCGAGTACGTCAGGCATTTTGCGGGAGCGAGGGTTGAAGTCGTGCCCTCGATCACGCTCGACGCCGTCTTCGACCAATACGGCATCGGCCGTTGCAGGTTGCTGAAAATCGACTGCGAAGGCTCGGAGGATGAGGTGCTCAGGGCTTCGAACTGCCTTGAGAGAATCGACCACGTGCGAGGCGAGCTGCATTTGCCGAAGGCGAAAAGCGACTCGCTCGAAGCCTACTGCGCCCGGTTTTTCCCGGGAGGCAGGGCGATGTTCTCGCGTCATGTCGCCGCTCTCTGAAACCGCTTTCCGGTGGCCACGGCAAGGAGAGCACTGAAGAAAGCCGATCGCACCATGTCGGACATCGCGGAAGTGCACAACTCGGCAGGCGGGAGGCCGACGTTTGTCGGCCTGAGAAAGCCGGTCGCCGATGGGCTAATTCCTTACTCGATGGGAAACCTATGGTCGGTGTTGAGTTACGCCGTGCGGCACTTCGAGCCGACAAGCGCGTGTGAGATCGGCGTGGAAAAGGGTCTCCTGTTTCGCCTGCTTTACGATTGGCAAGCGGTGGCGCGTCGCCGCATTGAGTATACCGGGATCGACCCGTACGTCGCCGACGACGTCCAACGGGATATTGAGAGCAACGGAGGGGTCGTGATCAGAAAGCGATCCTTTGAAGGAATCGCCGCGGGGCCCGCGTGCGACCTTTACATTCTCGACGGCGACCACAATTACGTCACGGTTCGGGCCGACCTCGATGCCATTGCAGCCAGGACGCGGGAAGAGG
>Ga0315290_10000184_pt1 | contig 38179 bp, 30 predicted proteins | sample YL17G12_0_MG_FD_203627 | JGI IMG/M metagenome (GOLD analysis project Ga0315290, IMG submission 203627) | Sediment microbial communities from Yellowstone Lake, YNP, Wyoming, USA - YL17G12_0 | ecosystem: Environmental > Aquatic > Freshwater > Lake > Sediment | place: USA: Wyoming | collected... | reverse complement strand
CGTAGTTGAAACTACGCCTGCGGCGATTTTTGACCTCTGCCTCGCTGACGAAAATTTCGCTCGTTCTCGTGACAAAAGCAATTTTTAGAGGCTCCCATAAGTGTACTGGCACCTTTAATAGATTTTCCATGCAATAGAAAGGTTCATGCCTCGTTACCCTTGTGAAGGCAGTGTGTCTGCCAACGAATATGCGAATGGCAAGAAACCATTTGTGCAGGATCGAAGATAGCTGTCTGGAAGTTGAGGGCGTACCTGAATTCCAGTCGGCAGCGACTTTTTTGTAAGGAGATTGGCCATGTTGTCACGTAAGTCTATTGTTGGTTTTGTTGTTTTGGGTCTCTTGGCGGTGCTATTGGTAGGCCAATTGCAGTCGCAGCAGAGACAAGGCAGAATGAATCGGGAAGAGATGCAAAAGAGGATGCTGGAGCGTATGAAAGAAGACCTCCAGGTCACCGACAAAGAGTGGACGGTTATCGAACCCAGACTCACAAAGGTGTGGACACTGTCTCGCCAGACGAGGATGGGCGATATGCGATTCTCGGGACGTGGTGCCAGAGGCCAGGACGGAAACAGAGATGGGAACAGAGGCCAGAGATCAGGCGAGGGGCAAACCGACCAAACCGCCCGCGAACAGACACCTATGGAGAAGATCGCAGAAGCACTGCGTACGGCTCTGGAAGACAAAACAACAAAGCCAGATGAGATCAAGGAAAAGCTTACAGCCCTGCGTGAGGCCAGAGAAAAAGCCAGGCAGGAGTTGGCCAAGGCCCAGCAGCAATTGCAAGAGGTTCTGACCTCTCGTCAGGAAGCCCAACTGGTCCTGATGGGAATGCTGAACTAACAATTAACGTTCTGTTGTCGCCATAATTTGATCGCACCGGGAATGTGTGCTTTGTGACACTGGATGGCATGCTTGCGAGCAGTCAGGGCGTGCGCTCTATTGAGTATGCTTTGGCCTGGCGGAAGCATGCCATCTGAATCTAATCAGAGACCAGCAGCCTAAGAAGACAATCGATACAAAAATGAGTGATGTTGTACAAAAAATGCAGGATGAAAACCTGCTGGACGCTCATTGTGCCAAACAGGTCAGAGCACATCTAGCCAATGGAAGCTCACTGGACGAAGCGATACTGACGTGCAGTGATTTGTCGGAAGAGCAGGTTTTTCGTTTTCTGTCCAGAGAATTTCAGGTTCCGTATATTGACCTGGAGCAAACTCATCCAACCAAGAAGTTCCTGTCAAAGTTTCCGGCCCGGATACTGCTCGAGCAGAAGATATTGCCGTTGGAGGAAACCAACGGTTCGGTGCTGGTGGCCACCAGCAAATTGTTCGACAGTTCCGGTTTGGACCAGCTTCGCCTGGCAATCGAAAAGGATTTGGAACTTGCATTGGCGCCGTCGTCGGAGATCGACCGTTGTATCAAGCGTTATCTTGGCGTTGGCGCCGATACAGTGCAGTCGATGGTTTCACAAGCAGGCGAAGACGCCCTTGAGATCATCAGCCAGATCAGCGAAGATGACATAGATCTGACCGGCGAAGCCGAGGGAGCTTCCATTATCCGGTTTGTAAATCAGGTACTTGGTGAAGCGATTGATCTGCGGGCCACAGATGTGCATTTCGAACCTTTTGAAAACGAGCTGCGGGTACGGTATCGAATCGACGGAGTGCTCCAGGAAGCTGCTATTCCCACTGAGATCAAACAGTTTCAGGGAGCGATCGTCTCTCGCTTGAAAATACTGAGCCGACTGGACATTGCGGAAAAAAGACTTCCCCAGGACGGACGTATCAAGATTAAAATTGCAGATCACGAAATCGATGTGCGAGTATCTGTGATACCCATGCTGCACGGGGAGGCTGTAGTGTTGCGTCTTTTGGACCAGTCTTCGGTTCTGTTAGGACTGGAACAACTGGGCATGTCCGAAGCGGATCGTGAAGTTTTCAGGCGTCTTCTCGGCCTGCCCCATGGGATCATCCTGGTAACCGGTCCGACCGGAAGCGGCAAGACCACCACCCTTTACGCGGCATTATCCCAGATCAATGACGTTGAGCGTAAAATCGTCACTATTGAAGACCCGATAGAATACCAGTTGCGTGGAATCAACCAGATACAAGTCTCCGGCAAGGCCGGCCTGACCTTTGCGCGTGGCCTGCGAAGCATTCTCCGTCACGACCCGGATGTTATTCTGATAGGCGAAATCCGCGATCCGGAAACAGCCGAAATCGCTGTGCAGGCATCGCTGACCGGGCACCTTGTTTTTTCGACTCTACATACCAACGATGCGCCGGGCGCTCTGACGCGTCTGGTCGATATGGGGATCGAGCCCTACCTGGTCGCCTCGTCGCTGGAAGCGGTCATCGCTCAACGGCTGGTACGGCTTATCTGTACAGACTGCAAAGAAGAAATTCAGCCGAAAGACCTGCATACCCTACAAAATGATTTCGGAGACGAACTGCCCCAAAAACTGTATCACGGTCAGGGTTGTCGAAAATGCCAGGGTACCGGTTACTACGGACGGCAGGGAATCTTCGAGCAGATGGTCGTAACGGAAAATATCCGTTCTCTCATACTTGAGGGAGCATCCGCCGGTGAAATTCGAAAAGCGGCAATGGCCGAGGGAATGAAAAACCTGCGGGAAGACGCCTGTCGCTATCTGCGTCAGGGCAAAACGACAATTGAAGAAGTACTGCGGATCACAAAAGACAACCCGGTAAATAACAACAAAGCAAAATCGCAGAGCCAATAACAGCAAAGCCAGCTTTTGTTTTGTTACGGGAAATAATGAGATATGCCCACCTTTAGTTACAAGGCAATCGATTCTGTCGGACAGGAGGTTTCGGACACCCTGACGGTGGCTAGTCGATCGGCTGTTCTGGACCGGCTTGTCGAAAAGAACCTGTACCCGGTTTCCGTAGATGAACATAAAGACTTGTCCGCTTCAAAAAAGTCGGCGTCGGTTCGGCCTGGCCGTGTTTCCAAAGCAAACGTGGATGCCTTCACGCGTGAACTTGCTAATCTGCTTGCCGCAGGCGTTCCGCTGAGCAGATCGCTGAGCATTCTTTCTCGCGAAGCTTCCAGCGTGGCGGCGGGGAAACAATGGGCGGCAATCCACGATCATGTGGCGGAAGGAATGAGCCTTGCTGATGCCCTGGCCAAGTGGCCCAAATCGTTTCCCCCGGTCTGCATAGCTATGGTGCGGGCAGGCGAGACGGGAGGTTTTCTTGATTTGGTACTGGGCCAAATCGCGCAATTCCGCTCCCGTGAACAGGAGTTGAAAGGAAAAGTAAAGGCCGCGGTTGTGTATCCGATCATCCTGACTGTGCTGGCAACGATGATTCTTATATTTTTATTGACGTATTTTATACCTCGTTTCTCCTCGATATTTGCGGAATTCGGCGGTTCTCTTCCGTCACTGACCCGCGGGATCGTCGCCGTTAGTGAAATTATCGTAAGATACTGGCTGGTTCTTCTGATTGTTATATCTCTGGTAATCGTAGCGCTGCGCCGGGCACTGGCCCGTGAAGAAGGTCGGCTGGCTATGGAAAGGATATTGCTTCGATGCCCGATGGTGGGGGTTGGCCTGGCTCGTTTCGCCCTGGTTCGCTTTTGCCGGATGCTGGGGACATTGGCAGGCTCCGGTGTGCCGCTGATAACTGCTTTGCGTGTAGCTAAAGAAGCCATCGGCAATCAGACGCTCGCCGAGGCGGTAAGCGAGGCAATAGAGGAAGTTCAACAGGGCACGCCGCTGGGTCGAAGCCTGGCAGATTGTCGTCAGCTTTTTCCAGCGTCGGTTATCGAGATGATCTCGGTAGCGGAGGAATCCGGAAGACTGGACAAGGAGTTGGTGCGTCTGGCCGGGGCCTACGAAGAAGAGTTAGACCGGCATTTGCGTATGATGGTGGCGTTGGCCGAGCCGTCGCTGCTGTTCATTATGGCAGTGATCGTCGGCACAGTTGTTATCGGTATGCTCCTGCCCATATTCAATCTGCAGGAACTTATTCGTTGAAAAGGAAATAATTAAGTACTGGAGTAACACAATAATGCAGGTCAAAATCAAGATCGTAAATTCAGGCAGAAGAAATTATCGGTTTCAGCGACGTGCCCAAAATGGTTTTACCCTGATAGAACTTCTGTTAGTGCTGGTTATTCTCACAGCGTTGGCGGCAGTGGTGGTGCCGAAGTTTACCAGGCGGTCCGAACAGGCCCGTATCACCGCTGCTGTTACCGACATTGCCAACATTGAGGTGGCACTGGACGCCTTCGAGATCGACACCGGACGGTATCCGACCAGCCAGGAAGGATTAGGCGCATTGGTCGCACAACCGAGCAATGCCCTGGAATGGAAAGGCCCGTATATCAAGCGTGGCATCCCCAGTGACCCGTGGGGGAATCTGTACATCTACCGTCAGCCGGGTCAATATAACACGTTAGGATACGACCTGCACTCGTACGGCCCAGACGGCCAGGAAGGCGGAGATGACGACATTGACAACTGGTCCTAAAATCGACATATTTCCGCCAGATAACCGTACGACGGTAAGATTATGGGAAAAGCGTCGTGGTTCCGGCGGCGGTTTTACGCTACTGGAATTGGTGCTGGTTATGCTGATAGTCTGTACGCTGCTGGCGATTGCCGCGCCGTCTTTGCGTGGTTTTTTTGCTTCGCGCGAAACCAAAGACGCAGCGGCCCAGATCATTGCCCTGACCAACCTGGCCCAAACCCAGGCGATCTCCCAGGGCCGGGTGTACCGGTTAAACCTTGACCCCGAAGAAGGGACCTATTGGCTGACCGTTCAGGAAGAAGGAGTGTTTTGCGATCTGAACAACGAGTTCGGGCGACTCTTTTCATTGCCGAACGAAACCATCGTAAAATTAGATATGGAAGCAGCACCACAAAGCGTTATCCCTAATTACATCGAGTTTTATCCAGAAGGACGCTGCCAAACAGGAACCATCAGGCTTATCGATCGACGTGGAGACGTTCTTGATATTGTCTGTTCGTGCCCGACCGAACGTTTTCATGTGGTTGTGCCCCTGGAAAACCGAGAGTTATGAAAACAAGGCAAAAAATATTACCAAAAGCATACAGCCGGCAGCGACGTGGATTTACTCTTTTGGAAATCCTCGCTACGTTTGTTCTGATAGCAATCATTATCCCGGTTGCGATGGGTGGGCTTTCCCTGGCGATGAAAATGGCCGGGCAGTCAAGAGATCAGGTTCAAGCGTGCTGCCTGGCTGAGACCAAACTAACGGAACTGCTGGTCACCGAAGATTATCTTAACGGCAATCAGTCGGGAAATTTTGGTCCCGATTGGCCGGAATATCAATGGCACACTGAAATAAGAGACTGGACAGAGGCAACCCTGAAACAACTGGATTTATACGTGCAATGGGACCGCCGCCAGATGACCCATACCATCGGGCTGACGACGTTGGTATATGCCCAGGAGCCAACCGAAGTACCGTGAGTAAAAAAAACAGACAAAAAGCGTTTTCACTAATCGAGTTGCTTGCCGCCATGGCCCTGATGGCTGTTCTGGCAACGGCACTGTATGGTAGCCTGCGTATCGGCTTCAAGGCCAGGCGCTCGGCGGAAGCGGCGGTGGAACCAGTTCGTCGCGTTCAGATCGCGCTGTGCCTTGCCCGTCAGGACATCGAGGCGGCTCTTCCGCCTAAAGGCATTCTGGCCAGAGAGTTTTACGGGACAGACCAGGTGGATAATCGCGGCTATGACAGCGACAGTCTGCTGTTCTGTACCAGTAATTATAAGCCTTATCCCGGCGAAACCGGTTGCGATATTATCCAGGTTGAGCTGGCGTTGGTTCCTTCTGTTTTTGGTATCAACGAAAACGTACTCGTTCGCCGAATCACCACGAACCTGCTGGCCCCCAGTTCGCCTGAGCCAATCGAGGAAATCCTCTGTCGCGGCGTAAAATCGTTTAATCTCGGATATTTTGATGGATACGAATGGCAGGACAGTTGGGATTCCGTTTTGCAGGGGAATGCTCTGCCACAGGCGGTAGAGATCACCCTTACTATCGAAACAGCCGACACCGACACCAACACCGACACAATTTCACAGCAGCAATATTACCAGCTTACGCGTACCTTTGTTATTCCATGCAGTTCACCTGCCAATGAACAGCGAGAATAGTGTTTTCAATGAAGACAAAAACGTCAGAAATGCAAGCAATCAACCCTCGCAGCGATAAAGACATGCATACATCTTTATATCGTAACGCTCGAGGACCAGGATCACATAGGGGAACCGTTTTGATTGTGGCGATGTGGATCGTGTTGGTTCTGGCCGGTCTGGTTCTGGTTTTTTCCCGGTCTATGCGAGTGGAAGCCATCGCCTCGGCCAACCATTTGTCGTCTCTGCAGGCTGAGGCCATCGCCAGAGGCGGCCTGCAGTTTGTTCTTTCTCAACTGAGCAGCGGCGAAACACAGCCTATGCTGCCAGGAGGCAATAACCCGTTTGAAGGCATCGAGCTTGGCGGCGGTTACTTCTGGATTCTGCATCCGAATCTCACTGACGACCGCAATCATTCCTTTGGAATCAGCGACGAATCTTCCAAAATAAATTTGAATTCAGCTACCCAGGAGATGCTTCTGAAGCTTCCCGGTATGACCGCCGAGCTGGCTGCGTCCATTATAGACTGGCGGGATGAAGACAGCAATGTTACCGCCGGTGGTGCGGAAAGCGAATACTACCTGCTTCTGCCTGAACCGTATTATTGCAAAAACTCGCCGTTCGAGACGGCAGAGGAGGTTTTGCTTGTAAAAGGAGCCTCGCTGGAGATACTCTATGGCGAAGACACAAACCGTAATGGCGTGCTCGATGCCAACGAGAACGACGCGGAACAAAACGCACCGGCCGATAACAAGAACGGCCGGCTCGACCGGGGACTCTATGATTACGTAACGGTTTACAGCAAGACCGCCAATAAAACAGGGGACGGCGAAGACCGTATCAACATCAACGATATGCAACAACAATCGAAACTGGCAAAACTTCTGCAGGAGAGCCTGACAGACAGCAGTAAGTATTTCCAGATGATGAGTACAGTACGTAGCGCAATGCCGTTCGACAATATTTTCGATTTCTACTTCAGTGTGGGCCTGACAACAGACGAATTCAAACAAATGGCCGACAAGCTGACCACAGTCAATAGCGAAGAGATAGTCGGACTGGTCAACGTCAACACAGCCCCTTTTGAAGTGCTTGCCTGTTTGCCCGGCCTGGAAGAAAGCGATGCCGAGGCGATTGTATCCTACCGTTCCACCGCCGAGGCGGAAGAGTTGGAATCCATCGCATGGATCGCCGAAGCTCTTCCGAAGGAAAAAGCCATTGCCGTCGGCAGTCATATTACAACCCGATCGTCTCAACATTGCGCCGACATTGTCAGTATCAGCGGTGACGGAAGATCTTATCAGCGATACAAAGCTGTAGTGGCTACGCAAAACAACACATCACTCGTTTTGTACTGGAAATCGCTGAGCCATTTAGGTTGGCCGCTCGATCCGGAGATTGTCGCATCGCTGCGCGCCGGCAACTCCCTGGGACAAGCAGGATTAACAACAACCCTGAGAAGTAGCTTATAATAATGATGTCAAGGACTCGAAAAATTCTGGGACTGGCTATTGAGGAAGATCGTATCCTCATCGTTGAGAGCCGCATAAGCACACAACGAAACGAGATCAAACGTGCAGGTGAATTCATATTGCCACAGGATACCTCTTATAATGAGCCGAACCGGCTGGGCCTTTTGCTGAATCAGTTTTTGCGAAAAAATCATTTCACGGCCAAAAGCGCCCTCATCGGTCTTCCCGCCAAATGGCTGATCGTTCACAAAAAACACCTGCCCCCAACCGATACGGAATCATTGTCCAATATTCTAAAGCTGCAGGCGGAACGGGAATTTTCCATGGACCTCAACAAGTTGGTGTTTGACTACACTGACATGAACAACTCCACAGAAAATCACAGCCTGCTTCTTATAGCGACCATGCAACAGAAAATGAACATGGTTGTCGCCACCGCTCGGACGGCCGGGCTTAATGTTTTGTCCGTTACTTCGTCGTCTCTGGCGCTGAGCCGGGTTTTTAGGCCGGCACATTCCCCGGGGCATTACACACTGTATATTCGACCGAATTACGCTGAATTTGTGGCCGAAAACAGTAATGGTTTTCATCTAATGAAACATCTGTCTCTGGCCGCTTCCATCGGGTGTGACCGCGATATGGCCATGGAATCACTCAGACTGCAACTTCAGCGATCACTCCAGTCCATATCATATAACGAAAATCCCACCGACCCGCAACAATTAGTCTTCTGGGACGAGGTTGGTCTCGATGACGAGGCGATCGGACAACTGGAACAATGTTTTCCCCGATCCGTTGAAGTGCATAACGGGCATGAAGAATTCGCAATTGACAAAATAACTCCGCAGCCGACAGACGGTCATTTCATCGCCGCAGCAGGCCTGGCCCTGTCGCCGGGCCAAGCCAGACAGCTACCCATTGATTTCCTGAATTCCCGCATCAGCCCGAAAAAGAAAAGTCCGCGGCGAAAACAACTGTTGTGGGCAATGATCGTCGGCGCAGCAGTATCGTTGTGCGGCCTGTCTTTGTTCTGGGACTGGCAAAACGACAAACAGCAAGTTGCCGTCCTGACCGGGCAACTTGAACAGATGAAGGAAGATATCGCCGCGGCTCAGAATATGGTCGAAAAGGTTTCTTTTGCGCGTACCTGGTATTCCGGCAGATACCAGACTCTCGATTGTCTGCGCGAACTGACACTGGCGTTTCCCCAGGAAGGCAATATTTGGGCGACAAATCTGGTTTTGCGCGAAGACATGAGAGGAATTATCTCCGGTCAGTCTGTCAACGAAACCGACGTTCTTGGGGTCCTGGACAAACTCAAGGCAAATGACTGCTTTTCCAACGTCAAGATGCTCTATATGCGAGGCACCGGAAGAGATTCACAAGACATCGCTTTTGCTATCGATTTTTCTTTTAACAACAGGAATTAGATCTGTGGTACTTTCAAGGCGCGAACGAGGCATTGTTTTTGTTACGATTGCGGTCCTCGCAACACTCGTAATTGACCGATACGCTGTAAACCCGTTTTTGGATGCTCGCTCACAGGTACACTCCGACCGTCAACGGTTAGACGGCGAAATGGCCCAGACCGGCAGTCTTTTCGACAGACGAAAACTGATGCAACGAAAATGGCAGGATATGGTTGACGGCGGCCTGCAAAATGACGCGTCGAAAACGGAAAGCAAAGTCCTCCATGCCCTGCGTGACTGGTCCGAAAAGCACGGAGTAACCCTGGCCTCAGTTAAGCCGGACCACATCAACGGCGAGGGTAAACTGCACGAAATTACCTTTCTGGTCACCGGCACCGGCTCGATGAGTGCACTGGGAGAGTTTCTCTGGCAAGTGGAGGCTACATCACTGCCGCTTCGGATTAAAGATCTGCAGATCGGCTCACGACGCGAGAACGGCGACGATATGTCAGTTCAACTGCGTATTTCGGCAATTTATTTCACCACCCAAACCGATACGCCGACAAACGAAAACCTCCCATCCTCCCCAGGAGAAAAAGTACAATGAAAAAATACCTACTCATTTTATGTATGGCTGTACTGTTGTCAGAACCGGGTTTCGCGCCGGCCCGGGGCGCAACACCACGTGGGGAAAATGGGTTTTACCAAAAGTATGGCATACTCGTAGAACGAAACATCTTCTCCCGCAATCGCACCCGAGAAACAGATAAACGTGACGAAAAACCGAAAAACGTTGTGCAACAATCCGCCCATGAAGAATTTGTCCTGCGCGGAATCAGCCGATGGTCAAAAGAATATGTCGCATTTCTGGAAAACACCCACTACAGCCAAACAAAAATGTACCGAATCGGCGATAGCGTTGCCGAAGGTAAAATAAAAAACATCACCCTCGATTACGTTGAATTTGAAACAAAAACGAACGTAAAAAAAGTTGAAATTGGCAAAAATATGCAGGGCGAAATTTATACTCCCTCTGCCAGTTTCGATGACCTTATCGACCAAACCGGAATATTATCTGATCAGACGAAAACATCATCTGAACCTGCCACAACAACAGACTCAGATGCCGGTGCGGAAAACCCAGAGGAACAGAATGATATTTTGAAAAAGTTGCTCGAAAAAAGGAAAGAAGAACTCCAGTAAAACAAAACCGGTGGCATGCTTACGCAAAGATTATGCAAGGCATAAGCAAGCTTAAGCATGTTTGGTTGCGGCTCTTGCCGCTCCATGTTATACAACCGACTTTCAAAGGAAATGAGACTGATGAAAAATTTAATTATCATTACAATAGCTGTTTTGGCCCTGACCTGGTCCCTGTTCCAACCTGTCGCTGCCCAGGAAGAACCGCCGGCCACTACTCCAAATGAGGCTACCATCCCAAATGAGGCTACCATCCCAAATGAGGCTACTGCCCCAAATGAGGCCACCGCCCAGACTCCCGAGGCTGCCGGCCCCACCGACATACCGGCCGCTCCCTCCGATCCCAACAATGTGACCGCACCCGAGACGACCACCATTGTTGAAATAACCATTGTGCCCGATGACGGTGACGGTATTCTGCTGAATTTCAAAAACGCTCCGCTCGGAACCATCCTCGAGCACCTCTCCGAAGTGGTCGGTTTGGTAATAGTCAGCGATACCGACATCGATGGCCGCCTGACGATTATCAGTCGTCAGCCAATGACAATCGAGGAAGTGGTATCTTTGATCAATAGTGCCCTGGTCAAGGAAAACTACGCCGCCATCAAGATGGGCAGAACCCTCAAGATTGTGCCTCTCGATGAGGCTAAGAAAATGAACATCCCGGTACAGTCAGGCAACGATCCCGAAAAAGTTACTCCCGGCGATGATATGGTAACTCATGTGATTGCGGTTCGTTTCGCAAGCGCCGTCAAGCTCAAGGAAGAGCTCGCCGATCTGGTTCCTTCGTATGCCGACCTTGCCGCCAACGCCGAAACCAATGCCCTGATCATCACCGACACCACCGCCAATGTGCGCCGGTTTATCGAAATCGTCCGCGCCATCGATACCCAAATGTCCGCCATTGCCGAAGTCAAAGTCTTTCGCCTGAAATACTCCGACGCCGCCAACACCGCACGGTTGATTAACGAAGTTTTTCAGCCTGACGAGCAACGAAGTTCCCGCCGGAACCAGCAGGGCACAAGCCTCATGGAAAGAATGATGTCATTTCGTGGCGCTGGCGGGTCGAGAGGACGGGGTGGCGATGAATCACAGGACGAGGCATCTCCTGCAACAAGAATAGTCGCATCAGCCGATGAATACACCAATACCCTCGTAGTCGCCGGCCCCGCCGAGACCCTGGGGTTAATAGAAACAGTGGTAAAGGAACTCGACTCCAACCCCCTGGAAGAACAGTCTGTTATGGTATATCCATTGCAGAACGCCCAGGCGGAAAATCTCAAGGATGTAATGAACAATCTTTTTCAGCAAATGGCCCAGTTGCTTTATCAGGGCGGTGGTGTTGGCGGTAGTTTGGGCAGAGGTGGTGGCGGCAGTAGTCGATTCGGCGGCCGGTCACAAATGGGCTTCAGCAGCGGGCGATCTTCCGGATCATCGGCACTTTCAGGGGCGGGCAACCTGGCCGGCCAGGTTTATTTCGAGTCAGACGAGGACACTAACTCACTGCTGGTGATCACCGCTTCCAAAAACTTCGACAAGGTCAAAAAGATCATCGCCGAGCTGGATAAACCCGTTCCCCAGGTACTCATCAAGGTCTTGATCGCCGAGGTGACTCACAACGAATCGCTTGATCTGGGCACCGAGTTTTCCATGATAAACATCGCCCATACCGGAAACAGCATTACCACATCCACCGACTTCAACATAGCCGCTCAGACCAGCGGACTGGTAGTCGCAGGTATCCAGGGTGATCTGGACGTAACGCTGCGCGCCCTGGAAACCCAAGGCAAACTGAACATCCTCTCACGGCCGTACATCCTGACCAGCAACAACCAGACGGCAACCATAAATGTAGGCGAAGAAGTACCGTTCATCCGCAATACCACCTATACAGAAACCGGCCAGACGAGAAACACGATCGAATATGAAGACATCGGCATTATTCTCGAAGTGACGCCTTCCATCAATCCCGAAGGACTGGTCATTATGGATGTCAAACCGGAAATCTCCGCCATTACTGGCATCACCGTACCTATATCGGAAACAGTTGACGCTCCCGTCTTTGCCAAGCGATCCGCTGAAAGTCGAGTTGCCATCCGGGACGGCCAGACCATCGTCATCGGCGGCCTGGTCCAGGACAAAGAAACCGAAAGCATCAAAAAGGTACCGCTGCTCGGAGACATTCCTCTTCTGGGCCTGTTGTTTCAACGCCGCGAAACGGAAAAACAAAAAACCGAACTGCTGATCTTCCTGACCCCCCATGTAGCCATGAAAGATATGGAACTGAACAAAATTACCGACCAGGAAAAGGCAAAGAGCAATCTCTTTAAGAACCCCTCCCAGTCGCCCCTTTTCGAAGAGCACATAAAAGCCATGCTGCAGGAGGATTTATCCCAGCCCAACAAAAACGACCAATAGTAGGCAATATACCAATCGCTTATAAGTCTGCCCGGCTTTATAGTTTTTTTACTTCTTTACCGCGCAGGAATATCTCGCGAATCTCGCGCAGCGGATAACCGCCTTCGTTGAGCCTTTTGATTAGTTGGATTCTTTCGATATTTTTGGAGTCAAACAGTTGTTGACCGCTGGGCGTACGTCCGCACGACTCCAGCAACCCTACCATCAGGTAATACTGCAAAGTCTGTTTCGACACCCCTGCCGCCTCGGCCGCCTGGCCTACCCGCAGCAACTTGTGCGTATCGGAATCTGCTTTCGACTTACGTTTTCTCATTGGATCAACACAACAGTATTGTCATCGCTCAAATTTCAGCAGCTTTTTCAAAGATGTTCCGGTTCACTTCCCTTGTGGTTCTTGTGTTGCGTGTAATTGCTGAAATTCCACCGTTATAATGTATCGCTGGCTGAATTGCTGATACTGATCGCTGGGAACAAAGTCTATCCGGCGCGGCAGGGTCAGTCCTTCGGGCGTTGTTTCATAGTCCCCAACGTACGCCGCCATATATCCAAACTCATCCGGTCGATGTGGTTTTTGATATCGCAGCCACAACCGTTCCAACAGATAACTTTCACCGTTAAACCACATTACCAGCAGATCATTGACCACCGGTTCCGCCGCATCATCCCGTCTCAGCAGCCGACCAGTGATTTCCACTTTGTGGCTCAGTCTGCCACCTTGACGCTCCAGCTTTGCGTAACGCAGGTCCAAACCCTCCCGTAGCAACGAGGCGGCCCCGGTCATCGTCTGGCCCTGCAAAAACAATTTGATCTTTGCCCCGAACAACTCGACCTTATCGTCCTCCACCACCGTTTCTTCGGCGCCGACACGAAAAACCTTAACCACACCGTCGTGATCCAATTGTTCCCAAAGTTTGCCTCCTGATTCGTCGCTGATCACCGAAACGGCGACTGTCTCATCGCTGACGATTTGATATTGCTGTTCGATCATAGACTTACTGCCATCGGCTTCGTATATTGTAGCGATTGCTTTGCCGTCAATACGTACGGCCCCGGACCATCCGTCTGTTCCACCGATGGCGGTGATGTTTCGGCGAATTGCCGCATCCAGTTGCGGATCACTCAACATTCCCAGGCGCTGCCGCATTGTCTCCAGCCGACTGCTGCAGCCGAAAATTGAAGCCACGAACACAAACACCAATCCCATCGATAAACGTTTGCAAAAGGCATTCATCTGTCAGCTCCCTTTTAAGTCACTTTGAGACTGCTCCATTAATTTTTTCTTCAAATTTTTCTCTTAAAAACCGCGATCTCGCAATCCAAGCGGGGATCATAGCCTCGGCAATTCTCCTCGCCCCATCGATATACCGTATTTTCCTGGGGCCTGATATCAATCATGCCATATATAGTATAATTATTCTGACAATATTGTTCAAACCAATTAAATATCAATTTTTCCGACTTGGCTCGCACCAGCCACGAACTCGAAATACGCACGAACAACATGAATTTCGGATTATTCGCCTCTATTTCACGGATCATGTCCTGCTGCATTTTCAAAGCGTAGGGATGATCTTCCATCAAGGCGTAAGTATAGATATATCCGGTAGCCGCCCGCCTGTTCGAATAAAAGTATATTTGTGGTTCCGAGCCGATAATGGCAATACGGTCGTCTTTAGTTGTGTTTTCCTTAATAACCCGGGCGATTTCCAATGATTCGGGAAACGGATTACCCTTGTAGATCGCACGTGACACTTTGGCGGGATCATCGGCAAAAAAGAAAGCTCGCTGATACCACACCCCGTGTGCTATTGCTGCCAGACCTAATAAAATTGCCATTGCCCGGCTCGCCATCGCCATTCGCCCATCTCCCCCCAGTTCATAAATGCCCTTGATCGCTGCCCCTACCAGCAATCCAGCCGCCGGCAGAAAAAGGACAAAATAGTGAGGCCGAAAATTAAGACCCGGGCAAACGGCCAGAAACGAAAAAAGCAAAAATCCTCCCACAAACAAACTCTGCCGCCGGATGCTTTTGCTCCACAACAACGCCGTCAGGCCAAGGCCCGCCGTAATCCAAAGCAGCATGGACGACTCGAAAATCTTCAACGCGTTACTTTTAAAGTTTTCCAATCCCATCTCCAGCGAATTGGCTGAAACACATTCTCGCGCGTAGTCAAATGTCCAGAACCAAAACCGATCAAATGCGCCCACCCACCGGAAAATCAGACACGTCAATCCAAAAGGCAGCAGTGCACACACCAAAAATATTAAACCTTTTACCGTAAATATCTTCCCATTGAACGGACGTCGGCGCAGCTCGCAAATAAGTAAATACAACCCCCCAAAGGCAATAAATGCGGCGCCATGCTGCTTCATAAGGAAGCAAAGTCCCAGCAATACCGCTCCACCCGCCAAAAGTCGAAGCCTGTTGACCTCGATCGCCCACAGCAGCAGCACAATACCTCCCAATACGGGAAGAATAACGAAATGTTCGGCGTTAGCGAAAACGCCCTGCACTGATTGGCTCGCGGAGGCCACCGCAAACGCGCCGGCCGCACCGACCCCGCCAACCGGTCCCAACAACCGTCTGCCCAGAAAAAACATCAGTACAATACTGGCCGCGTTAATCACCATCAATCCCAGGTGAATGCCGCCGTGCGTATGGCCGAAACCAGCTAAAATCAAGGCGTAAGCACCGTAAATACCTGGCATCTTCATGTTATACAGATGTTCGTATGGAGCCAGACCTTGTAGTATAAGTTGGCCCGCGTAGGCGTATTCTCCTTCGTCACGCTCCAGGGGAACCTCCAAAAGATTAGTGCGGACAATTGCCGTCAACACCATAACCGCCAGAATCGCCCCCCATATCCAATACCGACCACACAGCCACCACCCTTTTGGTTCGTCAAGGGAAGACTTTGGCTCGGCGTCGGTCCGTTTCCGCTGATGTTTTCTGCGTGTCATTGCCATTAATAAAACATTTCGATTGCATCTTCCCAACATAGGCCGGGCTAAGCTACAAGCGTTTTATGTTACCATAATCGGCAGATTCCGCAACAGGATTCTACTTTTGCACATAAATGTACTTAAATGGGTGCAAATCGCGTGGATTCATGTATATGCCTTTGATCCGGTCTTTGTAAGCCATTACGTTGACATAGTAATAGATCGGCAGGATGGGGACTTGTTCGTGGAGGAGTATTTCTTCGGCCTGCGTCAGGAATTGCAGTCGTTTTTCGGCATTGTCGCAGGTGGCTGCGCGGTACATCAACTGGTCGTATTCGGGATGAGAAAAGGCAGCGTCGTTTTGGCCGTTACCGGTGGTCAGGATATCCAGAAAAGTAGTCGGGTCGGCGTAGTCGCCATACCACGACCCACGGCACACCATAAAGCGATGATTAGTCCGGTCCTCATCGAAGGTTTTTACTTCCTTGCCTTTGAGGATTACGTTGACGTTGAGGTGTTTTTTCCACATTTGAGCGATGGCCTCAGTGATGTTTTCGTGGCCGCCGTCAGTATTGAACAGTATTTCGACGGAGGGCAGAGGGTGGGCGTCGTGATAGCCTGCCTCGGCAAGAATCTGTCTGGCTTTCGATGGGTTGTAGTCAGGTCCAGGCCGGCAGTAGTATCCCTCGATGCTAGCGGGGGGTACGAAGTTCCGAGCCGGTGGAGTGCTTATTTTTTTGACCTTATCCGCTATCGCCTGTTTGTCCACGGCCAGATTAAATGCCATCCGTACGCGGGCGTCGGCGAATGGATTTGGCGAACCGTCTGCCAGGCGGTCGCTGCAGTTAAAATAGTAGTAATACGTGCCGAACGCCGGGGACAAATGGATGTCCCGGCGTACGCCGAGGCGCATCTGCTCGATCAGGGCAGGTGCGAAATTTAATGGGGCAAGATCCTTGATCCAGTCCAGATCACCACGTTCGTAGGCGAGAAATGCGGTACTCGGTTCGGTAATAATCCGCACCATAATACTGTCGGACTTGACGTTTTGCCGGTCCCAGTAGCAGGGGTTTTTCCTCATGAGCATATATCGTTTGAACTGCCATTGAGCCAGCGTAAACGCACCATTGCTCACCAGTCCGGGATAACCGTTATGGTGATAATCGGGTTTTGTCCACTGCGGATCGTAAGCCCACATGGTAAGACAGGTAAGGGCCGGATCATTTTTTATCCGTAATTTTTCTATGGACTCGCGGTGGACGGGCATAAATGTGGTGAAAGCCGTCAGATCGAGAAAATACGTTGTCGGCCGGACCAGACTCACCTGTAAATGATGCTCGTCGATCGCCTTGACAGCCACTTTGTCAAATTCCTGTTCCATTTGTTCGAGATGCCGACGACGAAACTGTCGGGCGATTTCCGACCAATCGGGTTTTCCCCGGTTACTGCCGAGCAAATTCAACGACTTGATAAATTGCTCGTCCTCACGGGTGATTGGGCTATTTTCGGCCAGATTGCGCAGGATCATCAAGGTATGTACCGCCTGATTACGCCAATCGCTGTAGGCTTTTGCCCCGGCGATGTTGTCGGTGATCAGAAAGGCATAAACGCGGCTAGTGCCCGGTTCGATGGCCCGTCGCCAGGCGTAAACGAAATCATCGGCGGTGACTGGATCGCCGTTGGACCATTTGGCATCGGTCCGAAGCTCGAAGGTGTAGGTTAACCCGTCCGGGCTGATCATCGGAGGCAGTTTGGCCACACCCTGGATCGGAGTGGACGTTTCGGGGTGATAACTGGTCAGTCCCTCCCAGAGGCCCTGGGCCAGGCGAATTTCGTCGGTCCATTGTGCCCTTGCCGGGTCGAGCGTTTTGATGGCGAAGCCGATGGCGTAGGTGAAATCCGCCATAGGCAGGGATCGGCCATGAATGGAGATGAACGCAAATACCGCCATTAGCAAAAATACTACAAAGACCGCAATAGCTCGTTTCATAGCAGGCCACATACTATTATACACAATGGGTTTGAGTTGCTATTAATATAGCGGCGGCGGTGTCGGTAGTCGTTGTTTTTTTATCTTTATCTTTATCCGGCTTTTTTATGACAGGTCTAATTCGATCTGCTTTAAGTTCTTAGCACGTTCTATAATTTGGGCGGGCGGATCAGAGACGGTCGGCAGTTCAGGTTCGTTTTTCCCCTCCGGGTATATGCTGAACCGGTCATTAACGTCCCGCAGGAGGTACTTGTAATATACCTCTAATCTTTTCCAGTTTTTTTGCGGCAGGAAGCTGTCGAAGCTGGCTATTCTGGAGCTTCTACTGACAAGCAGTAAACTTGCTTCCGCTTCGATCAACAGTGTTGCCAGTTCCTTGCAGCTTGTTTCGGTCAGTAGTTCAACGACGACAGAACCTTCCGACTCACTGTAGCTCATGCCTTTAGTATAGCGTTGATAGGCGACAGAAAACAGTTCGATTGCGCTTTTGATCAGCTTTGTTTCGAGGTTTTTGTTGTCTGCCAGGAGGTTGCTGCTGATAATTACGGACGTTTTGCGGAAGATTCCGTAGTCCGACAGTTCGTTGTTTACCGTCCAGTTTTGATACTGTTCGATGCGTTTGGCTATGCAATCCTGCAGCAGTTGGACGCCTCCGATTTGAACAGGAGCAGCAGCTACGATCTGAGATATTACCAGTGGTGAGTCTTCCTTCTTCAGGCAGTTGCCCAGCTCCGACAGTACGTTTTGTGCCGATGAGCTTGCTTGTGGTTCGTTCGAGATCAGGTATTGCTGTATTTCGGGCATAGCCAGTCCTCTGGCGGCCCAGTAGCGTATCTCCGGGGCTTCGTCTTTCAGCAGGGCCACAAGGTCTTCGATCACATTGATATTGTTGGTGTAGGCCAGGGCTGCGGTAGCGGATATTTTTATGCGTTGGGCAAGATTCTTGTCGGTTAAGGAGTTAAGTTGGGGTGAAATCCGAATATAGGCGTTTTTAACGGCGGTGGAAAAGTGATTCGAATAAATTTTTCTTACCTCATCCCGCTTTACTTCACTGGCAACATTGCCGACGAGTTTGCGAACCGGCTCAGACAACTCCGATGCGTCACTTGCGACCAGCATGGCGTCAAACTGCTCGTTGACGAAATTGGTGATTATTTCTATGTGCTGGTCGCCGAGGACGCTGGTTTGCCGTACGAAATCGATTTTAGTTTCGACTTTTTTTACCGTTGCAGCACTGGAGATCAGGCCCAGCAGCAGCATAACAATGACGATTCGTAATAATTGTTTTGTAGGCCAACTTGTAGTGCAAATTATATTCATGGTAATTCCATTTGAGCTTGCGACTTCGTTTTTGTGTAACTCCTTTGATTCCAAGGCAATACAAAAAAAGTTGTCAGGATTTTCTGCATCCATCAGGTAAAGTCGCCTCTGAGGCAAAGGGCAGGTTGCATAAATTCACGTCGATTCTATGTCAGGGTTCAGTCTTATTCCAGGTTATTCTATAGTTGGATGGTAACTGATCACGCAGATTATGTCAAGGAGATTTCTGATTGACCTGGTTGGCGTAACCCTATAATATCAAAGGGTATAGGATCGGCCGCTTCGGGTTGCCGGTGGCGCCGATGAGAATTAACCATAATTGTTGGAGTTGTTTATGGAAACTTACGAACAGGTTCCAGGTGTTTTGACCGACTTATTGTCCCGGATCGTCAAGATTCGGGACTCTCTTTGACTTGCCTAACAAAAAAAGTGAATTGGCACAGTTGGAAAAACGTATGAGTCGGGAGGGTTTCTGGGACAACTCAGAGAGCGCTCAGCAGACTATTGGGCAGTTAAAGGGGTTAAAAGCGGTTATTGATCCTATAGAGAAGGTCTGCAGGGAGATTGAAGAGTTGCATTTGCTCTGGGAGATGGCTCAGCAGGAAGACGATGACCAGACCAGGGCGGAGGTGGCCGGGGCACTGGAGAGGATGCGCGAGCGGGTCGAGAAGGTAGAACTGACCGCGCTGCTGAGCGGCAAAAACGATCAGTGCGACTGTTTTTTCAGTATTCACGCTGGCGCTGGCGGTACGGAAAGCTGTGACTGGACCAATATGCTACTGCGTATGTACACCCGCTACTTTGACCGCAACGGTTACAAATATGAGCAGGTTAATCTGACTGCCGGTGAGGAGGCGGGCATCCGTTCGATTACTTTGCATGTTTTTGGTCCTTATGCTTTCGGTTATCTTTCCTGTGAAACGGGTGTGCATCGTCTAGTCCGCATCAGTCCGTTTGACGCTGCCAAACGACGGCATACCAGCTTTGCCGCTGTGGATGTTTTGCCTGATCACGGGCAGATCGCTGAGGTAGAGATTCGCTCGGAGGATATCGAAATGGACCTTTACTGCAAGGCCAGCGGGGCCGGCGGACAAAACGTCAACAAGGTCGCCACCGCAGTGCGGATATTGCACAAACCTACCGGTATCGTAGTCGATTGTGTTTCGGAACGCAGCCAGCATCAAAATCGGGCGGTGGCTTTCGCTCTGCTAAAGGCAAAGATCGAACGTCTGGAACAGCAGAAACGCGACAGTGAAATAGCCAGACTCTACGGCGAAAAGGGGGAAATCGCCTGGGGGAATCAGATACGCAGCTATGTTATGCAGCCCTATCAGATGGTCAAGGACCATCGTACCGAACATCAGGCTGGCAATCCGCAGGCCATTCTTGACGGCGAACTGGATGATTTCATCACCAGTTATCTCCGCCACCGTGCCGGCAAACAATCAACATAATCGACAAGTACGGAGGATTTGTTATTTATGGACGAACGCTTTTCGTGGCACATTTTTAATGAGTTGCCTATCGTAGGCATTTTGCGTGGGTTCGATGCCGACGTAGTGGAAAAAGCGGTTGCGTCTTCCGGCCGGGGCGGGCTGCGCAACGTTGAGATCACCATGAATACCGATGGCGCCGGTGGACTGATAAAACTGGCCAGGGAAACGGCCGGGAAAACTATGAACGTTGGGGCCGGTACCGTTTGTACGCTGGAACAGCTTGAGACTGCACTGGAGGCGGGCGCCCAATTCATCGTTACGCCTGTTGTCAATCCGGAAGTGATCAAGGCTTGTAAAGACAGAGGTGTTCCTGTTTTTCCCGGTGGTCTTAGCCCAACTGAGATATACCGCGCCTGGCAGTTGGGTGCAGACATGGTCAAGGTTTTTCCCGCCAATCGGTTCGGTCCATCTTATATCAAGGAGGTCAAAGGTCCGTTTTCACAGGTCAAGCTGATGCCTACCGGCGGCGTATCGGTAGAGAACCTGAAAGAATACATGGACTGCGGGGCCGATGCGTTTGGCGTCGGCAGTCCGTTGTTTGACAAAGACAGGCTCGCGGCGGACGACTGGAACTGGGTTCGGCAGCAGGCCCAACGATTTGTCGAGGCATACCAACAACGGTAAAACTGGTCCGAGCCGGACTAACCTGGGGATATTCCAGTTATTTGCGATTATTGTGTTTGGGTGCGTTTTTGTGAGATTCTCATGCCGATAGCCATAGAGGCCGAGATCAGGCACAATATTGCTGCAAATATGAACGCAGCAGTATAACTGCCGGTCATCGCCATGGCTTTGTTGCCGGCGGCAATACCAACTACGCCGGCTATCCCATAGGAAGTGAATACCCATCCGTAGTTGGCGCCGAGGTTTTTGGCGCCGAATAAGTCAGCGGTGGCTGAGGGGAACAAGGCAAAATTGCCACCGAAATTGAAACCGACAATTGAGGCGCCCACCGCCAGGGTCAACTTGGTATCCATTCTACTTAACAAGAACAGCATAACCGCCTGGAAGGCGAACATAGCCACAAAAGCGATGGTACGGCCGATCTTGTCGGAAACCGAACCCCAAAAGATGCGTCCCACAGCGTTAAATATAGCCAACCAACCCACCGCTGCCGCACCCTCAAGCATGAGCGATTTAGTAGCGGCGTCATCGAGAGCCAAACCGCTCGCTTTGGCCGCTGCGACGAGTTGGCCACCTGCGAAACCCTTCACTATGCCGATCACCATCAGGCCTGCCATTGCTCCGCTGAAAAACATCAGCCATAAAACGTAGAAAGCCGGTCGGCGAATGGTATCCTGCCAGTTCGAATCGGCTATCACCTTTTTAGTGGCAATAGTTCCTGGAGGATTCTTGAGTAACAAGGCGCCAATAATAATGCCGATCAGACAGATGATACCGTGGATGGTAAAGAACTGATTTATGCCATGTTCTTCAATATAACCCAAAGCTCCTAGCTGCCGTCCCGTAAACAGATATGCCCCAAAGCCAAATCCTGCGACGGCCAAGCCTGAGACCAGTCCCTTTTTTTCAGGGAACCATTTGACCAGGGCGGCAATGGGACAGACGTAAGCGAAACCGATACCAGCACCGGCAATGAAACCGATGGTTGCCCAAAGAATGAACAGTTTACCGAACTCGCTGTAGCTGCTGACGCAACGATTGCCCAGCATTGCCCCAGCCACGAGGAAACCGCCTCCCATGAGAATTGCCCCAATAATAGCGGTAAACCGAGGTCCCCTGATGTCCTGTATCCTGCCGGCGATGACCATAACTACAGCAAAAGAGAGGATACAGATAGAAAAAGCGTACTTGAGATAACTCTTTTGGTCGTTATGCTGGTCGGCAACAGCTTGTTCGTCGGCAACGATGGTATAAGCACTGGTATCCTTACCATCAGCTTCTAATTCGGCTTTTTGTGCTTGGGTAATGACATGAGGGAATATCTCAGCGTCGAGCGGTTCCCAAAAGATGCTGTAGCCATAAACGGTACCCAGTATCAATTGGACGATGATGGCGCCGACAAGTACTTTGTAGCGAGTTATGCCGGTGGTAGCAATATCTGTGGTGGTGGCAGGTGTGTTCATAATTCTCTTCCAAAACAAGTCCAGCTTTCGCCGGAAGGGGTGACAACGGCACACAAAACCGCTTTTCGAGCCAACGGTATTGTGTTAACCCGTTGAGAAAACGTAAGCCAGGAACAATTTCCTATGCACTCAAGACATTATATATCGGACATTCCGCTTGAAACCCGTCGCAGTTTCATTGTAACATCTTGCGGTAAAAGAAATTACAATACATAAGCGGTTGTAATTTTACTGGACGCAATACTTCGCGTAGATTCTAAACATACGGCAGGATACCACAGAAACCATACGTGACAAGGAGAAAATAAAATAATATTACGGACTATGTATTTTGCCGAAAAATGTCCCTAACCTCTTTAGTATAAGGATGTTAGCTGGAAAATACGGTTGAACATACGACAAAAATGAAATCTTTTTTAGTCGTAAGTATCTGCTAAATCGACATTTAGCCACTTTGCAATCGCTCAAAAATGCCCACCTTGTCACAAATGCCCATTTGCGGAATCGCTGCCACAACAGATGTACAGTTGCCTACGACGATAGAATCTGTTACCATGAATTTGGATAAACCCATGCCGGTGCGCAAGTGGTTTTCACTAATGATGTTGCCTGTCCGAAAAGGCATTAAAAACCCGTCAGAGGTATGGACAGTGGATGGAAGCGGTTGTCTGATTTGACAAATCGCAACCGCAAATGTGGAGGTAATTATGGCTAAAGCCCATGTTGACCCCGCTGAGTTGAGACGCTTCGCACGGGATCTGAACCAGTTCAACGGCGAATTGGAGTCTCTGATGAATAAGCTGCACTACCGTTTGGTCGGCCTTGAGAAAACCTGGCACGATCAGGAACAACACAAATTCGCCCAAGAGTTCGAGCAGACGATGAAATCGCTGGGCCGATTTCTGGAATCGTCTGGACGTCATGTCTCGTTCCTCGTGAAGAAAGCACGTCATATTGAAGATTATCTTCAGCAACACTAGGATTCCGGGATGAGCAGATTTGCCAGAGTTGGTTCGGTCGAGACACTCAAGGAGTTCAGGGTATCTCTTTGTACGTTTTCCGCAACGGTATCGACGGCACTGGATGAGGCCAATTCGGAGATCCAGCGCACGATTATATGGCTTAAACAGGATCAGAACGCATATTGGAAAGCTCAGGTGCGTCATCGCACAGAGCAGTTAGCCCGTGCCAGATCGGCACTGAGCTATAAAAAGAATTTCGAAGAGTCCTCACTTGCGTCGCAACAGTCACATATCGACGAGAAAAGGGCAGTTGCCGCCGCCCAAAGACGACTTCAGGAAGCCCAGGAAAAATTGGAGAAGGTTCGGCGCTGGACTCAGCAATTTGAAAAGGAAGCCGCCATGTACAAAGGACGCGTACAGGGACTGGGCCATATAATAGATGCCGAGATTCCCAACGCTCGCGCCCAGATGGACAAAATGATAGATTCGCTGGAATCTTACGTGGCCCTGACACCGCCGCCCGGCGCTTCGGTACCAGCGGAGCAGCCCTATTGCGACAGTACCGTCCCATCGGAAGATGTGACTCCGATGTTGCAAGAAACTATCCCGCCAGCCACCGTGGCGGCGAAAAGCTACGCGGCCCTGCGTAAAATGACCCCGCTGGCGGCTGTACGAAGCCAGGTGCAGGTGGGCAGTGTGATCCATCCATGGCTCAGCGGCCCTGCCATCAAATCGCCCGCCCGTAAGCTGATAGAGGAGATTAGTGTTGAGCCTGTGCCCATATCAGCCGATGATAAGATTGTGATCGCCGGGTCCCGCCCAGGCCATCGGCGAATTTACCTGGAACGTACCGACCCATGCAGCCCTGACGATTGTGGCTGGTACGTCGGTATTATTGACAATGACAATAAAGAATCGCTCGACTGTGAAGCTGTCCGGCTCGGCGATTTTTTGGACCTGCGAGGCGATCTTGCTGAGATTCTCACGTTACCGGTGGGGTATCTGGTTGTACTGGACGGCGATTTGATTGAGGCGGTCGTCGATCCGCACGATAAGGTTGTCTGGACGGGCGACAACAAGTAACATTAGATGGTTAAATCGCACTGGAAAAAGGTGAGTGATCTGGAATTGAGGAAGAGACAATGAGCGTCAGTGCCAGCCACATGAAACTCTCACGGGCGGGCAAGGACCTGTTCGCCGGTTGGCAGCGGATCAGGGAGACCTGGCGGGACGAAAACGCCAGGCAATTTGAAAAAAAATACCTTTCACCGCTGCAGACAGAACTACGCATGACGCAGATGGCAATGGAGCATATTGACGCCATGATTAGCCACCTTCAAAGTGATTGCAAATGATCGGCGATCGCGGATAGCCCCAAAGTCGGCCCGCATGACCGGCGTTCGGAGCATAGGTAATGACGGATTATCTTGAACAGTATTTACAAGACGCGACCCCGGTAATCGATAGTGATTACCGCAATCTGCAGCGGACCATGTTGCGGGAGATGATCAAGCTCTCGGCGGAGGTTGTCGCCCCTGCCGAATCTCAGATCGAATCACAATACCGTACCGCCAAAAAGGCGGCAGAGGAAAAGTTTGGAAAAGCCGGGGAAAAAATCGAGTCGCGTTTACAGGGCCACCGGAATACGGCCCAACAGCAGTATCAGGACCGCCTGGAAAAAATTCAGACCCAATACCAATCCGAACTAAATGCCCTCGAGGCCGAGACCAAAACAAAACGTGATAATTTTATCAGCAACGCCGAGGCCCTTGAGCAGGACGCAAAAAAAAACTGCCAATACGAAGTGATGCTTGCTGAGACCATCGCGGACGGGACAGCAATAAAAACCCGCAAGGAACGGCGCAGCGTAAAAGCTACTATATCGGCCGCCAAACGGGGGCTTGAAACGTTGCGAGAGCAGGGGGATATGGTCCTGCAACAATACCGTCAACCCATCCCGTCGTACAAAGAAGATATCCCGCCCAACGACGGTCAAACAGACGATCCAGACGCAACATTTCGCCTGCAGCAGAAACTGGCCGACCAATATCTTGACAAGCTGTGCAGCCTGAGGGTTCCGCGCCTGTTCATCGGCGCCTTCCCGTTCGTATCAACCACCCTGCTGTGCGGTGTGGCTGTTGGGTCGGCGTGGCTACTGAGCCGGATGAACGCCCTGAATCTGCCTTCGTTTTTCGTGACCGGTCCGGTCGCTTTCTTTGTTACGCTGGTTGTTGTGCTGCTGGTCGGCAGGACGCTATGGAAAATTGCCCGGTCGCAGATCGCCACCGTGTACGAGTCGTTTCGTCAGGCAATCGCTGCCGCCAACCTCGCCATCGAACAATACCTGAAACTGAGCATGGAACAATTGGACCAGCGAGTTGAGGCGGCAATCGAAAAACGCGACGGCGAAATACACAAAGCAAAGGAACAGTTCAATACCACTAAGACCGACATCGCCCAACGCACTAAAACCTCGCTTGAGGAAATCGAACAAGACTATCGACAGACTCTCAGCCGGCTCGATGACCGCCGAGCCGACCAGCGGCAGCAGGCTGATCAGGAATATCAAAATGGTCAGCCGGAATTACACAGCGAATATAAAGGGAGCCTCAGCGATGTAGAGCGGCGTTACCAGCAGGAGATAACCGATTGCCAAAATCGATACGACTCCGATCGCGGTCTGCTCGAAAAGCGTTGGCAGGTGGGTTTGTCGTGCATCGAGGCCCTGCTCAATAAAACGGCCGATCTCGACAGCACTTTGTTTATCGATTGGAGCGACCCTTCGTGGCGGCAGTGGACACCTTCGAATACATTCACTTCCATCGTTCGTTTCGGACACTTCCGGTTGGAGATGAGCCAACTGGCCGAAAGTGTCGTCAAACACACTAAATTTGGGATGGATCGAACAAAACCGGTTGTGCTGCCGTCGCTGCTGGCTTTTCCTGACCGCTGTTCGTTGTTTTTGCAGACGCGGCGCCACGGCAGGGAACAAGCAATCGAAACGTTGCGGGCAGTTATGGTCCGTCTGTTTACTTCGCTTCCGCCCGGCCGAGTTCACTTTACAATTATCGACCCGGTCGGACTCGGCGAAAACTTTGCCGGCTTCATGCACGCCGCCGACTATGAAGAGTCGTTGGTCGCAGGGCGAATATGGACCGAAACCGCCCAGATTCAGCAGCAGCTCGAGAACCTCACCGGGCACATGGAAAAAGTCATCCAGAAATATCTGCGCAACGAATTTGAGACCATTGAGGAGTATAACCTGCAGGCAGGCGAGCTTGCCGAACCGTACCGATTTCTGGTGATTGCCGATTTCCCCGCTAATTTCAACGAAGAAGCCGCCAAGCGACTGAGAAGTATCATCAATAGCGGCGCACGTTGCGGAGTGTACACCCTGATTGCTTATGATGCCAGACGGGAATTACCTGTGGGCATTGACATCGAGGATATGGCTTCAAATAGTGTTTACTTACTCTACGAGGAAGATCGATTTGTCTGGCAGGACGAAATATTCCGGCAGTTTCCGCTGACGCTGGATGCGCCTCCCGCTGAGGAGCTTCTCACCGATATTATGCACAAAGTCGGCAAAGCCGGTAAGGATTCAGCCAGGGTCGAGGTTCCTTTCGAAGCGATCGCCCCGACTGACCAGAACTATTGGACGTGGGACAGCAGCAAGGATCTGAGCATACCCATCGGCCGAACCGGCGCCACACGACTGCAGCATCTGAGACTCGGTCACGGAGTCGCTCAGCACATGCTGATAGCCGGCAAAACCGGATCGGGCAAATCGACTCTGCTCCATGTGGTCATAACCAACCTGGCACTGTGGTATTCGCCCGATCAGGTTGAATTGTATCTGATCGATTTCAAAAAGGGCGTGGAGTTCAAAACCTACGTTACTCATCAGCTTGCTCACGCCCGTGCCATCGCTATCGAAAGCGATCGTGAATTCGGATTGAGCATTTTACAGCGTATCGATGCCGAGATGACCCGCCGGGGTAACTTGTTCCGGCAGGCCCAAGTCCAGGACATAGCCTCCTACCGACGGGCTACCGGAGACCACCTGCCGCGAACCGTGCTGATTGTCGATGAGTTTCAGGTGTTTTTTTCCGAGGACGACAAGCTCGGTCAGGACGCCGCCATGCTACTGGAGCAATTGGTGCGTCAGGGTCGTGCTTTCGGAATTCATGTACTGCTCGGCTCTCAAACACTCGGAGGCACTTCCGGTCTGGCTCGCAGCACCATCGGCCAAATGGCGGTTCGCATCGCCCTGCAGTGCTCGGAAACTGACTCACAGCTCATACTCGACGACGACAATATCGCAGCCCGGCTGCTCTCGCGACCGGGCGAAGCCATCTACAACGATAACAGCGGGATGGTAGTCGGAAACAGTCCGTTTCAAACCGCCTGGCTGCCCGAGTCGCACCGAGACGAATATCTAAGGCGTATTGCCGCCTTAGCCGCCGATCAGCCGCGCCCACGCGAACCGCTGATCGTTTTTGAAGGCAATGTCCCGGCCGACCTTAAAGCCAATCGCCAACTGGCTGCCTGTCTCGAACAGCCTGATTGGCCCAGCGCCGCCGTGAACCCACATGCCTGGCTCGGCGAACCTGTAGCTATCAAGAACCCCACCGCAGTCGTCTTTCGTCGCCAAAGCGGCGCCAACCTGCTGATCATCGGTCAACGTGACGTAAGCTCGCTGGGTGTGATCGGCGCGGCCATGATCAGCCTGGCGGCTCAGCATAACCCTCAATCAGCGAAGTTCGTGATATTGGAAGGTAGTCCCGCTGATTCGCCCTGGGCTGGGCAGTTGGAGCGAGTGGCTTCGATCCTGCCGCACACTCATCAAATCATCGAATGGCGCAGCGTTCCCGAAATAATTGACGAACTGGCACGCCAGACTCAGCAACGACAGCAGAACGACCAACTCGACGGACCAGCCCTCTATTTGCTGATCTATGGCCTGCAGCGATATCGTGTGCTGCGCCGCGATGAGGACGACTTTGGCTTCTCGACTGACCAGGATAGATCACCGCGACCGGACAAACAATTCGCCGAGTTATTACGCGAAGGCCCGCCGGTAGGTATCCACACCCTTATATGGGCCGATACACTGGCCACCGTCGAGCGAACGCTGGACCGTCAGACCATACGCGAGTTTGATAACCGCGTACTGTTTCAAATGAGCGCCGCCGATTCCAGCAACCTGATCGATTCGCCCGCGGCCAACCAGTTGGGCCTCCAGCGAGCCTTGTTCTACAGTGAAGAGCAGGGCATGGTCGAAAAGTTCCGCCCGTACGCACCGGTTGACGCCAAATGGCTCGAACAGGTGCGTGACCAATTGTCGCGCAAATAGTGACTGAACTTTTGCAAAATTGGAAAATTGGATTCAAAATGGGTAAATTGACGATAAGTATTGATAGCAGGAAGCGTTACAGAATCACGGAGGATTCAATTATGCCAGCTATCGTGGAATTCCCAACCGTCGTCAAGGAAGAAGATTGTAAGGTCAGAATTGTAATTGTCTGGGACAATCGAAAAGATAAAAATGCTAAAAAGATTCTCGTCTGCAATCGTATCCATTGGGAGGTCACACGGATACTGCGGGTTTATCGTTGTCGCTGGCGAGGCACAGAGTGCTTCCATCGGGACGGCAAGGGGCATTTGGGCATGGGTGACTGTCAGCTTGGGAAAGGCCGTGGCCAGACCCGCCACATGTATATGATGGTCTTCCTGGCGCACAGTGTTCTTATGCGTCAACTGCGGCAGGGCTGTGCGCGTGAGTGGGCACAAGAACGCCTGACGACCATAGGCCAAGCCTGTATGTCTGTACTTCGACAAACCCTCCGTGACACAATCTCCTGGGTGATCGGGCGGATCGAGGATGATGGATGGAATTTTGAGCGTATAAAGGTCCAATTGGCTTTACCCCAATTTTGCAAAGGTTCAGTAATTTAGAATAAATCTTGTACAGTATTTTTGCATACGGCTTAATTATGGCGATTTCCCCCCAAAAACACTATTTTAATGAAAATTACGTCGATTATGAGTTGCAAACCAGTGAGCCCAAACTCGAGTTTTACCTGAATTTGCTGCGTAAATGGGTACCGCCGGGACGAGCGATTTTCGAGTTGGGGGTTGGAAAGGGGCACTTTTTCCAAAAGGCGTTTTCGCAATATGATTGTGAAGGATGTGACATAAATGAATTTGGGCTTGAAGTCGCCAGGAGCAAAGTGCCGGATGCAAAGCTTTTTTGGGGTTCTTACGAATGTATTCCGACGGATCGGGTGCCGTATGCTGTTGTAGCATGGGATGTATTGGAGCATATTCCAGAATTGGATAAGGCATTATCGGTTATTTATTCACGGCTTGAGGCGGGAGGATTTTTAATTGCGATTGTCCCTGTTTACGACGGACCGTTGGGATGGCTGGTAGAATATCTCGACCGAGACCCGACTCACGTGTTTAAACTATCACGGAGGGAATGGATTGAGAAGTTAAAAAGCCATCATTTTCAATTGGTGGAAACAGGCGCTGTAATCCGAAAACTTATAATGTCACGCTGGTATCTTCACCTTACCAGGCCGCGGTTTTTGCTGCGAAGGATAGGCAGTGCATATTATTTTGTAGCCCAAAAGGGCTGAAATCAATCTGAGCAAACTTTTTTTGAGATGAAACATTATGAAAGTGTGGGTAGTATTGCCGGCGTATAATGAAGCACAAAACATCGCCGCTATAATAGATGGTTTCCAGAATGTGGTAGAAGATAATTATAATTTCGACATACATATAATCCTCGTAAACGATGGTTCGACAGACAATACCTCGGAGATTGCCCGCCAAAGCGCCGGGAAGCTGCCAATTGATGTTTATGAGAATGAGAAGAACCAGGGACTGGCGGAGACGTTCATGCGGGGTATGACGATTGCGGCCCGGAAAGCCAAACCAAAGGACGTCATCATCTGTATGGACGCGGATAACAGCCATTCGCCTGGCTTGACCTTGCGCATGGTACGAAATATCCAGGAGGGCAGGGATGTGGTCATTGCTTCCCGTTATCAGCCGGGTGCTGTGGCCAAGGGGATACCGCTTCGTAGGCGGATTCTTTCACGGGTGATGTCGCTGCTGTTTCGGATGGTTTATCCTATCAAGGGGGTCAAAGATTATTCCTGTGGGTATCGGGCGTATCGTGCGGAATTTTTACAGAAAGCACTGGAAGCACAGGGTGAACTATTATTCCCCGGCGAGGGGTTTGCCTGTATGGCGGGGATACTGTTGGCGTTAGGACGCCAGGGCGCTATTTGCGGTGAAGTTCCTATTATTTTACGATACGACCAAAAAGCCAGCTCATCAAAAATGAAGATCGGACAAACGATAGGGCGAACTCTGCGTATGCTCATACATGAACGGTTTAGATCTTAATAACTTCGAGAATGCATCACTGTATCCGACTATTTTTATGTTGAACTCAGAGGTATAATCAATGGCCATGGATCATTTACAACCAGAGCAAATTAAATCCTATTTTTCAACCGAAAAAACTGTATCTCAATGGTGGAATCCTCTTGAGGGATTGTATCGTTATCATTTTAAAAACTTACTTCGTGTTATTGAGAATTATGTGTTTCCCTGGAAGGGCAAGAGAGTTCTTGATGTTGGAACCGGTCGCGGCATGTTTTCCATCTGGTTTGCCGGGCAGGGCTGCCAGGTAGATGCATTGGACATAAGTAGCGAAATGCTGAATATTGCCCGGGAAAACGCGCAAACTGCACAAGTTCAGGACAGGGTTTCTTTCGCTCTAGGAGATGCGGAGGATTTGAGCGGACTTTCTCAGGGGGTATATGACTGGGTTAGCTGTATGTGCACTTTCGATCATATTCCCAACCTCGATAAAGCTGTAGGCCAAATGGCCGGCAAACTCAAGAAAGATGGTTACTTGCTTTTCACCTACTGTCCAACAAATTCATTTCATGGATGCCTTTTCAGATTGTATGCCAATTATATTTCAAAATACTATAAACTTAATCAGGAGAATGGGCTGATCGCTCGATTGTACACACACAAGGAAATCGAACGAATTCTCAGCAATCATAATCTTTCCCTTGAAAGGCGCTACGGCGTCGGGTTGTTTTGCCTTTTGCTGCGACCCGAGTTCGAAAGAGGTATAATAACCGCTATACCACGGGGCATAAGTCGATTGGAAGAATACCTCGTGCCCTTCTATAAATCGAGTTTCTTCGCAAAGAGAGGTCAGATTATCGTGGGATTCGCCCGAAAAACCAAATGAACCGTTTGAGCTAACCAAAAAAAACGCAGGTGAAAAATGGTTGAGACGGCCAATGTGAAAATATGTTCTTCGCCAGGCAAGCTTCGGCAATTATCGCTTATTTCCGTTATGTTTATCGCTGCATTGGGGATCAGACTTTATGGTATTGCCTCGCCACCTGTGCATTTCCATCCGCGTCAATATCATTCTTTCATAGTCGCCCGAGGGTACTATTTCGAGCACATGCAATCGTTGCCCGATTGGCGCCGGCAAATCGCTGCAATCAACGCAAAAGATACGCCAACTGTTGAACCAAAAATTATGGAACATTTGGCTTATTGGGGGTATCGGATTATTGGGGGAGAGTATTTTTGGCTTCCGCGGTTGCTCTCTTGCGTATTTTGGCTGATTGGCGGGGGTTTTCTCCATCTACTCGCCCGCAAACTGATTCCACCTGATGGCGCATGGTTTGCCGCCGCCTTTTACCTGTTTGTCCCCTACGGCATATTTGCAAGCCAAAGTTTCCAGCCGGACCCCATGATGGTTATGATGATGTTGATCGGCATTTATGCTGTCTGGCAATATTTTGATCGACCGTCGATACTTCGATTAATCATTGCCGCGGTAGCCTGCGCTTGTGCAATCTTTATCAAACCTGTATGTGTGTTTATAATTCTTGGAGGGTTTATATCGCTTGCTTATTGTGAGAAGGGAATCCGAAAGTCATTAGCCCATCCTGCCTTTTGGCTTTTTGGAACGATAACTTTAATTCCCGCGGCTATCTATTGTCTATGGGGCTTGTTTATCTCGGGTTTTTTAGGGAACCAGACAAGACTGCAATTCAACCCCTGTTTGATTCTCTCTTTACCTTATTGGCTGGGATGGTTGAAACAGATTAGCTCGACTATGGGCGTTCCTGCCTTTATTGCCGCGGCTTTGGCGATCCTTCTGTTTTCCAGGGGCCGGCCTCGGGCATTGCTGATCGGCTTGTGGCTTGGTTATCTGGTTTACGGATTGGTGTTTTCCACTGCCATTCACACACATAATTATTATCAAATGCCGTTCATCCCTGTCGTTGCTCTTGGTCTGGCGGCAATATGCTCGTGCGTTGTAAAACGGCTGCGCCGGATGTCAACCGTATCACCTCTGCTCATGATGAGCATTGGCCTGCTGCTCGTGATTCTGTTGTTTATGGTGTATAATATTGTTAACGGAAAATATGAACGTATCAAAATCAGCCCGGATACGATGCGTAAAGCAGGAACCTTCTGCAAATGGGCGGGAATCGACCATAATTCCCTTGAACAACTCCGAAAAGATCATACACCTCAAGTTAAAATTGCCGAGCAAATCGGCGAAACAGTTAACCATAGCAGACATACGATATTTATGGCACATCATTACGGGAGATTTCTTAAATATCACGGCCAGCTTTCAGGACTGTATTGGCCCAGCGTTAATGACTGGTGGTATTATGGAAGGGTTCCTGGGAAAGGAATAACCGCCGAGGAGCATCTTAACCTCTGGCTTTCAATGTACTCTTCTGAATATTTTATCGTAACCGACTTTCAGGAGTTCGACCGGCAGCCGGACCTGAAAAAACTGCTTACCCAAAAATATCCGGTACTGGTTCAGAATGAAAATTATTTGATTTTCGATCTCAGATAAAAACCTGATAATATACCAATGCTGAATGAAAATAAAATAGGCATATAACAGGCTCTGTTAAAAATCGGGTAAAAAACCGCGAAAGTAAAGACCTTTGATAAACAACTATTTTGCGTATCCCAAGCTCTCAATAGCTTTTCTTGTACTTTCGTCCAGTTGTTGTGTTGGCGTGGCAATCCCAGGCTTCGGCAGACCGGCCACATACTGATCCAGTTGTGCTGCCATGGTTTCGGCGCGTTCAGGGATACGATGGACGAGGTTTACGCTTTCTCCATGATCATCTTTCAGATTGAACAACATGTGATTGTCCTTACTGTTCCAGATGAATTTGAAGTCTCCCTCAATGATCACCCTCCAATCACCGTCCGAGCTAAACCTCGATATCGGATAAGTCTCCGCAATAATCGGGTGTCCGATCTCAGGCGGTACACCTGCCTGGATGCCCTGCGGCAGATTGATCCCCATGCGATTCAGAATTATGGCAAAGATGTCATTGAGTTGTACCAGTACGTCTGTCTGATCCGGTGTAACTTCTCTGCCAGGATACTTCAAAAATAACGGTACGTGAATCTCCTGCTGGTAAAGGTAATGGCCGTGCTTAAATTTGCCGTGTTCGCCAAATAACTCACCATGATCTGCTGTTACAATTATAAAGGTGTTCTCGAACAAATTCCAATCTTTGAGTTTCTGCAGAAGTTTGCCAATATAATAATCCATGTATAGAATCTCAGCATCGTAAAGAGCAATACTTTCTTCTATTGATGGATCTTTTTTGGAGAGTATCGCATCTTTCGGCAGGAACGCTTTTGCGAAACCTTCCGCTGCCATGTAAGGGGCATGTGGGTCAAAGTAATTGAGAAAAAGAAAAAAATCTCGTTCCTGCGAATTTTCAATCCAGTTCAGGGCACTAGCGGTGACCTGATAGGCCAGCCTGCCGCTTGTGGTACTGATTTGATCGTCATCGTAGAATTCGAAACCTTTATCCAGCCCGAAAACTTTTTTCATCCAGGGACCGCCCACCACCGCTCCCGTTGTGTAACCATTTTGTTTGAGAATTGTCGCCAGTGTTAATTCGTCCTGGGCCAAACCCCGAGCACGATAACCAGTCTGTCTTGATCCGGTCGAATGGACAGCGTCGGAAAGATCCAATGGCCCATTGGCATCATACCTCGCCCCGTGACTCGACGTGAATTTTCCAGTGAACAGTGAGGCATGGGAGGGAAGTGTCCAACTCGATGGCGCAATCGCACGTGTGTAAAGTATCGATTCACTGGCCAACCTGTCAAGGTTGGGACTGGTGTTTCGGTTGTACCCATAGCAGCTCAGATGGTCAGCCCGTGTAGTATCCAGTGTTATGAGAATAATGTTGGGCCTATCTCCTCGCCGCTGCCTTTTTTGGTTCTGCTGTACCCGTTCATTTTTTTGACTACGTTGTTTCTTACAGCCGCTCAGCCCAAGGCCAACGGACAAACCCGATGCCAAACCACCGTAAATCCCACATTTGAGCAACTCGCGCCGAGTCAAATCGTTGTGCGATCTTTTCTTACGTTTCGTATGTATTTCGGAATTTGCCATTAAAACCTTCTCTCACCCTCGATTTTGGCGTCAAAAGTCAATATTCACACCTGAAAAACATTGCTGTAGTACCGGAACCAATGTTTCACAATCCTTTTGACGCCGGCGTCACTTCCAGCCAACCTGCTGTACTCTACTTCACCTAATTCTACCAAATTTATCTTGAAAAAGGAAGCATTTTTGGCCCAATCTACCCTGCCAGCCCAGAGCAAAATGGACGCCAAGTTGACCGGCAGCGGGATAGCAATCATAAGTCATTGGTGTCAAAGGAGTTATTTGATTTTATATATGGAATTATTCAGATGGGACATTTGGTGGGCCTGCCAGAGCGGCTGGATTGGGAGGACAACCTTAATCGTTCCCCTTGGTGTATAGTAACATAGGTGGTACTATCAGGCCGTCCTCACCAGTGGTGGAGGTTAGGTGGATTGAGGTGCGGCCATTTTTTTCTTGCTTGATTATTATGGTATTTCTGTATATTTTGTAGATTTTATAAGGGAAATTCCTGTTATGGGTCATGACGAATCACTAGTGATGCCGAACGATGAACTGGCGTTGGAGGATCTGGCTAGGGTGTTGCTGGTTCTGGTAATGGCTGTTATGGCAGCACTGACCGTATTGACTCATATTTCTCAAATCTGCGGTATTTCTTTTTCGACGTATGCGGTCATCGGTGTATGCGTTGCCATAATCGTTGCCGGGCTGGTATTGTACAATGAATTATCAAAGCAGCTTGTACGAACGATTACATACCAGCCGGCCACTACGGCAATGCTATTGGGCTTGGTATTGTTTGGGGGTGTGCTTTGCCTGGTATCTCATCGGTATGCGTATGATGATGCTGCCTATGTTCCGAATGTCATTTATTATCTAGAAAATACCGACGATGCCATGGGCTTTAACATTCACTTCTTCGATTCAGGGCGAGAAGATGAGCCATTTATATCCTACCACCGGTGCTCGATAGCTTTTGAATATTCTCAGGGCATTGTGGCGTACATAACGCGGGTGCACTTTTTGACGGTATATTACTTGTTTGCCCCTGCTTTGTTCGGTTGCATGGTGCCACTGGCTTTTTTCTACCTTATTTCCAGGTTTTCCTTTCCATCAAAAACGGCGATTACAGGTTCATTTTTTATCTGTCTATCCCTCCTTCTAATGGGAGAACACCACGCAAGCTTTGGAAACAATGCCTTCAACAGAATTTACGAAGGCAAAACGGTGATGTTTGTTGTTGGGTTTCCTTTGTTTGCGGCGCTGACGATGGACTTTTTCCGGTCGCCAGATGCCAAAAAGTGGTTATATTTGTCGCTCACCGCAATTACTATGATTGGCCTTAGTACCTCTGCAGCCGTATTAATACCAATGCTTGCGTTCGTATTGGCAATCTCCTGCGATTTTTCGTATGTTTCTAACATGAAATCTCGTTTGACACGCAGCTTTTGTTATTTCTGCTCACTTTTTTACCCGGTTTTGTACGCAGGAAGTATGCTGCTAGTTTCCCTTGGCCAGCTTGGTAGTGACAAGGCGATTAACCAGGGCTGGCCAAAAACTTTTTGGGGCCATGCCGATCGTGTTTTGAATGGACCATTAGTTATTGGTTTTTTGGTATTGGGAACGATCGCAGCAGTAATATACACCCAAAAGCGCAACCGTCGTTTTCTCGTTATTTGGATTATATCTTTACTTGTGTGTTATCTTAACCCCTTTGTTTGCGGGTTCGTGGTCAAGTATGTAACGACGTCGAATATTTACTGGCGGGTATTTTACCTGCTTCCTTTTCCACTGGTGGTTGGATTATCCGCCGCGGGTTTGGAATTAAGTCTCGAGAAGAAAAGTCGAAAACTGCGGTACCTTGTTGTTGGTGGATTGATAGTAGCATTATTAGCCGCTCACCTGCCGAAGTCTTCGTCTTCAGTATTCCGGCGTCGGTTACCGAACCCTTCATTTTCACCATTTTGGGATCGCTCCAAGGTTACAAAATTAGGCCTGCCAGAGTATAAAGTTGATCCTGTCCATTTAGATCAGGCACGTAAGGTGATGGCGATGTCGCCGCCGGCCGGGTCGATGCTGGCAATACCGTCTGTAAGCATAACGCTGCCTATGTTAACCTCGATTTATCCACAGATATCTACTCGAAGAGATGCTGTCCTCATGTGGATGGAAGAGTGCGGCAGAAAGGATGAAGGCATGCATCGGTTAAGAGCTTCAGGTTTTCTGGAAGGACAAATGGAGAAAAATGGCATCGAATCCCTTGTTTTGACAATTCAGCAAAATCCTCAAATACGATCAATTGTTGCCACCCGCCGGGTTGCAGATTCCGACAACAAATATTTGTTCGGTTTGTTGAAGAAGTTGGGCTTTGGTGAGCACAAACTTACTGACGAGTTGGTGGTGTTTGTCCGATCAGATTCCTGCTGGCAAAATTAATCCGGTTCTAGTACATCGTAACATTTGAGTTTGTAGGTTCTTAAAACGCTATACGTTTTATAACAGCCTGGATTCGCTATCGTGGCTCTTCGCTTCGTGTCCCGCTTTCGCGGGAATGACAAATAACAAAATCAAATGTTATAGGGTACTAGTATAATCTCCGAATAACCTGAGTAATTTCGACTTTACACCGCCGGACGAATGATTTGAGACGATAATAATTATAATAAATTTGTAAGCAAAAAAAACGAACTCTATTTAAGCAAGTTGCCCGGTGGGTATGTTTGTGCGGATCAGTTCATCGCCGTTCGAAAGGAACTTGCTGCTGCCTTGTTTCCACAAAAAACCTTCTATTTAGATTTTCCCCGACTTCAACGCTGATTCCCTCCATTTTATGGTAATTTGACGATGTAAAAAAAGTATTGACGGGCCCCAGTTCATTGGAGTAAAGTGGGTCTTGGGCAAAACTGAAATTTTCATAACCTTTTGTAGATAAACTGCTGGAGGAGTGGCCGAGTGGTTTAAGGCGACGGTCTTGAAAACCGTTGTACCTTCGGGTACCGGGGGTTCGAATCCCTCCTCCTCCGTTTGTTTTTGGCCTAAAAACCCGGAAAATACATTTTGGGATACTCAAGAATGAGCAAAATAGGGAGTATAATTAAATCATAAACCCGCTTTACGGTATTGCTAACCCAAGTTTCGCAGATAGGCACTTAAATCGGCGGTTTTGGCAGCGCCAGGCCGGTTAGTTTCCACCACAAAAACTGTCATTGAGATGTCGGCTGTATATCTTTGGCGGCGGCTGTTTGGGC
>Ga0315290_10000183_pt1 | contig 38240 bp, 31 predicted proteins | sample YL17G12_0_MG_FD_203627 | JGI IMG/M metagenome (GOLD analysis project Ga0315290, IMG submission 203627) | Sediment microbial communities from Yellowstone Lake, YNP, Wyoming, USA - YL17G12_0 | ecosystem: Environmental > Aquatic > Freshwater > Lake > Sediment | place: USA: Wyoming | collected... | reverse complement strand
CTTATATCGCCTGGCGTCAGGAAACAGCTTAAACGACTCCGACGCCCGTTCCCAGTCCACATCGCACAGAGCAACAACGTTTTGATCCTTAAACTGGGCAATAACACTACCTCCCCTACCGCCCACACCGATACCCGCGATGTTGACCTTTTCGCTCGGTGCGGTATTGCCATTGCCGCCAAGTACATGGCTGGGCACAATCGTCAAGCTCGAAGCCGCCACCGCAGTCGCACCCAGGAACTCTCGTCTGCTGATTTCGCCCTTTTCCGGTAATTTTTCTGCTTTACTCATTTTTCAAACCCTTTATATTAAGAAACTTAGGTTCTCATCCAATTTAGCCATAACCATACCAGATACACCCGGAAATTGCAACCCCAACAAAAATTCCCCACGCTTACCCCTAATATCCGACAATAAGGCCCATGCGTCTTCCTATCCACTACTTCCTGATGCGTAATGGTCGTACAACTGCACTGCAATCGCGTCGATGCGGTCGTACTTTTCACGTGTTACCTGTCGCGGGCCTTTTTCCTGACGCCAAAGCCGCCGCGACAAATCCAGCATCTCCGGACTGAGCATACACATCACCGGATATTTCAGACGAGCGCCCTTTGCCATTTCGCGCAGAATCTTTTTGTCTGACGCACAAAGAGTAACCTGCCCCAACAACTCGTCGAACAATGTATCGGCATTATCGCTGATCTGCCCAGCCGTCTTCCGGCAACGCCTCCGCCAATTCCACAAAACGATCCCGACAACCGACAAAACAGCAGCAGCCAGCAATAACCACACTTCCCAGCCGCTCAGGTAGAGTGGTGTCCTGAAGAAGGAATCTCTCACTCCGCGCAGACTGTAAGGCAGTGAACCCTCGACAGCAGCCGACCGAAGCCACCGATAAAACCCGCAATATTGATCGTAGCCGCTAAACACCAATGTCCCCGGAAGCTGTAGCATACTTTTTCTCCATTGCACCCGATAAGTCGCTGGTGTTGGAATCCTGTATGTTTTGCACCAGCCAAAGCCCGCTGCGACGATGACTGGCGCGTCGATCGGTCAGCATGGCCTTAACCACCTGCTGAGCCGAGGCTACTTTCCATCTGATCATCGCCTTTACAGCATTGGCCCGAACTCGATTATTGTCGCTTTGCATAAGTGGTTTAATTTTGTCAGAAGCCTTGGCCTCGCCGCGATGTTCCATAGCCTCAATAGCATTAGCCTGCACACGAGGATCGCTGTCGTCTAACGCCTCGGCCAGGCATTGTCCGATACTATCGTTTGTAGTTGACGCAGCCTCGCCCAGCGCCGCCACGGCACAACTGCGAACCATCTGATCCGAATCCACCGCCAAATCGCACAGCGTCTCCAAACACTTATCGACCAACCCCAGCAACCGGGCCATCAGCACCGCCCGCAGACGCTCATTTGGTATTTTTGATTCGGCACATTTACGCCATCGATCCGGCGCATCGCCATCGATTTTGAAAACCGCCTTGCCGGCCGCCATTCGCTGTTCATCCGACATCTTGGCAAAACTGTTCCAGTAAGAGGCAAAAGCAATTTTTTGGCAATAATTCTGCGCTATCTTACGCACATGTTCGTGCGGAGAATTCAGTTGCCTCGCCATAATCTCAGGCAACTGTCTCGAATCCATTTTGATCGCTTGCACCAATCCCGCCAAAGCAGCCTGCCCATGACGAGATTCCAAAATCCGACCCATCGGCTCAGCAACCATCGGCCAGGGCAACTCGGAAAATATTTCCACCGTCCTTAAAAGCACCGCCTCGGCCGCCTCATCGACAAAGTGACCGAGATAATCGGCCACAAACTCTTGTTTCACTCCCAAGGCAGTAATAAACCCCACCAACGCCGACTGATCTTCAGGACTGAAGCTCGTTAGCGGTAACCTCTCGGGCCGAAGCCAGATAGGGTTCCTTATAAGCTTTAGCCCTTCGGCAACCTGATCGTTATTTTCCTTATGTAGCATTCGCGCCACCGCCACAAGAAAATCATGTCGTCCGTGCCTCGCCAGGGCACGCGCCGCCACCGGTCGCAGATACGGATTCCCCAATGCGCTAAGACAAAACCTGGCCAACGCCGGCTGATCGTAACGAACAATAAACTGACGAACACTACAGCCGACAACATCATGATGTTCAAAATAGTTTTTCCAGAAATGACCCCAGTAAGCAGGCGCCACATACATCGCCGCCAGTATCACCTCCTCACGCTTGTGCAATTTGCCGTATTGCCCAATCGCCCTTTCTAGGGCCGAAAGCACTATCTGACGCTCGCTGTTTTTGCGTATCGGATCCGCAGGCAAATACGTTTGCGTCCAGCCCGCCGCATCTTCGTTTATCGGGACAACACCTGCTTCACAGACCGCATCCAACTCATCGTTTTGGGCAAACTGTTGAGCCATCTCTAACAGCACTATGGCCGCTTGTTGTGCGATTTGCCCTTCGCTGTCATGCAGCATTGTCACAACCAGATCCGCCAGGCGGCGGTATCGCCCGCGCCTGAGAATCGCCAGGACATTAAGACGCGTCTGGCTCACCTCAGATGAACCGGCCAAACGAAGGCCACTATAGAGATCGTCCACACGCTGGTGTAACATCTCCTGCCACGCAGGCTCAAAACGATGATAAGACTCGATCAAACGGCACGTACCCTCACTTCGTCCACGATCCAGTATCGTCTCCAGTATGGCGCTTTGATAAGGCTCTTCTGCAAGACGAAAACCCAGCAGCAACGCACTGTCGGCAGACCGATTACTCGTCTGCGCCAGAAAATCATATATTTTACGCGCCTGGCTCATAACATAGTTATCGGCACAAACCGCCGAAATTGCTGAATATGCAAATGACCGGATGATCAACCATACCCCCGGGCCTTGAAACGTAGCGTAAACTCTTTCAAAACCGCTATTTACAGCACAACAGCATTAACAAAACTGCCGACCGCAATGCGATCAAACCAAAGCAAATCCATCTTCAGTCGGGTTACCGGATAAATGATCGGAATTTTGAACGGGCCAATGCCAACTTAACAAAACAATTTGACGTTGTGTGAGCATCTGATATGATAACTGGCGGGAGAGCCGGCCGATCGGATGATCACCGCGACAAATCGTGTGGATAAAGGAAATTCGATAGTTTAACCTGAGTAGTAAGGAACATTACCATGTACTACATAATAACCGATTTCATATCAAAATTCATTTTGTCGGCAACTGCAAACGATGGATCGGAGACAGGTAAATCCGGCATGGCTCCCAATTCAAAACCACACATTTCTTGCAAAGCAGGAATGGCATGAAGATAATCAATCAATTGTGGTACAGATTTGATTCTTTCAAGATGCTTTACGATGAAAGCTCGCAACATGGCATGACGTGAATATCCGTTCGCACCTACGCCATAGTTTTTGGCAGGCAGTGCTGAAAGATCCAAGGCCGTAAAGAGGTAGTAATACTTCCGCAGGAGCGGCGAGTTTTCGACAAGTTCCTGGAGGTCATAAAACAGCGATGTTTGAAAATGTTGCATGATAAAATCTCCTTGGTTTTGTGTGTAACTAATTGTTTTTATGACACTTACATGATAAGCAAAACGGAGGAGATTGCAAGAAAATAATGATTATAAATCATTATTTATTATAGAGTTATGTGTTTTGCAGAAGGTTTAAGTATAGAAATTAAATATGGAGATGTAGGGGACAGTCAACCTGGTTTTTAAGGGTGTAGTTTCGATTCTACGTAAAATTTAGCGAATAAACAGACTCCTCAACTTATACTACTCGTAAAAGCATAATTGTTGCCTGGATGTTTGAGTTTGTTGGTTAGTTGTGTGATGATTCTGTTTGTACGGATGCCCAGGCGTCTGGGAGGAGGTCAATCAGGTCGGTGGCGGTCATGGCGGTTTCGGTTAGCAGGGCGGCGGCCAGGTCTCCGGCGCGGCCATGGACGTAAGTTCCCAGGATTGCCGCACTTAAGGGTGACAGGGCCGCTTGTTTGTTTGCCAGCAGTGCGGCGATGCAGCCGGTCAGTACGTCTCCACTGCCGCCAGTGGCCATGCCGGGATTGCCTGTCTGGTTTATATAAGTGCTTTTGCCGTCGGTAATTACGGTTCCAGAACCTTTGAGAATGACTATAGCCGCCGATCTTTGGGCGAGTTTTTCCGCCTGGAGTGATCGTTCGGTGGGCAGCTCCTCGCGAAACCATGTTTTCCAGAGCCGGGCCATCTCTCCTGGATGTGGCGTAAGTATAGTTTTTTCGGAAAGCTGGAGGTCATTTTGATTTAGTTTGGCCAGGTTGTTCAGGGCGTCGGCGTCGATGACCATGGGTTTTTGGCATTTGTTAACTATTTGATTGACAAGGGTTTGCAGATCGTTGCTTTGGCCGAGGCCCGGTCCGAGGGCCAGGGAATCGTTATCGTCCAGTGCGTCCAATATGTCATGGATTGCTGTGACGCCGATGAGGCCTCTTTGGTCTTCCGGCAGAGGAATGCTGGTGGCGCAAGGCGCTAACGCGGCGACGGTTAGCTGGATACTGCGGCCGGTGGCGATGCGTACCAGGCCGGCGCCGCTACGCAGGGCGGCGTTTGCCGCCAGTGCCGGGGCGCCGATCATGTGCCGACTGCCACCGAGGATGAGGACCTTGCCGAACTGTCCTTTGTGTGCGTCGTGGCTTCGTGGTGGCAGTTCTGGAATGTCCGTAATTTTGTGCGTCATGAATGATATGCCTTCTATTTGGCTGCCTGGCTGTTAATGAGCGAGGCGATGTAGCCGGCAGCGAATCCGTTGTCGATATTTACCACTGAGACACCCGCGGCACAACTATTGAGCATGGTCAGTAGCGGGGCTATTCCGTAGAAACTGGTTCCGTAACCAACGGAGGTTGGCACGGCAATAACCGGTACGGCGACCAGTCCGCCAACTACGGAGGCCAATGCGCCTTCCATGCCTGCTATAGCGATGACGACGTTGGCTTGTTGGAGTTGTTGGCAGTGGCTGAGCAGTCGGTGCAGGCCGGCCACTCCGACGTCATAAATTGTTTCTACGTTTTGGTTTAGCAGTTCGGCGGTGACGCGGGCCTCTTCAGCGACTGGGATGTCGCCGGTACCGGCGGTTACCAGGGCAATTCGGCCGATTTTGGGTTTGGTCTGTTCCTGACGCAGGATAATTGTTCTGGCGACCGGGTGAAATTGTGCGTTTGGGAAATGTAGCTTTATTTGCTCGTAAATTGTTTCGTCGGCCCGTGTTGCAAGTACGTTGTGCTTGTGCTGAGCGAGTTGGGAGAAGATTTCGACGATTTGCGCGGTGGTTTTGCCGGGGCAGTATATCACCTCAGGCATCCCGCAACGTAGTGCGCGATGGTGGTCGATGTTGGCACAGTCGATAGGCTGGAACGGCAGATGTCGTAATTGCTCCATAGTCTGGTCAACGGAGATGTCTCCTGTCTGAAGTTGTTCCAGCAGTTTTTTGAGTGTTTCAACGTTCATAAATCGCAACCAAGTTTGGCAACCGTACATTTACCGGGTTTTTTCACAGCCAGACTAACCGATTTTGGCGTGGAAGTAAAGGGGTAAATTGCCAAGTCAGCGATTCCACAAGATGGGCATTTGCGGGCTGCTGCAAAGTGTCGAAGTAGCGATTTAGCAGATACTTATGGCAAAAAGTACTTTAACATGGTGCGTTGAGTGCATTGCGTATCTCGGTACCGCGGAGCGCGTCCACTAGTTGTTCGGCGGCCTCCACAGCCACTTCGATCTGGGCCTCTTCTGTGCTGGCGCCCAAATGCGGCGTAACGATACAGTTATCGAGTTGTTCAAACCCACGGTTGTCCGGCGGCTCCTTGGCGAACACGTCCAGGGCGGCACCGGCGATTTTCTTGTCCCGCAACGCCTGGTAAAGGTCTTGCTCATTAATGATCGGGCCACGGGCCACATTGACAATCCGAGCAGTGGGCTTCATCAGGGCGATGCGATGGGCGTTGACCATGCCGCGAGTCTGGTCAGTGACCGGTACGTGAAGAGAAAGATAATCGCAATCGGCGAACAGCTTGTCCACATCGGAGTAGATTTTGACGCCGAGTTTTTTTGCAGGTTCGGGGGGGGCAATGGGGTCGTAGCCGATAACCTTCATTTCCAGACCGATCGCACGGGAGGCCACGGCTAGACCTATGCGTCCCAGTCCGACCAAACCGAGGGTTTTACCTCTGAGCTGAGTGCCCATAAAGAGTTTTCGGTCCCATTTGCCGGCCTTGAGAGAGTTACATCCCTGCACGATATGACGTGACAGGGCCATCATCAAAGCAATGGTGTGCTCGGCGGCGCTTATGGTATTACCTCCTGGGGTGTTCATAACGATAATGTTTTTACTGGTGGCCGTTTGAACATCAACATTATCGATACCGACGCCGGCGCGAGCGATAGCTTTGAGATTTCCGCTGTTTTCCAGAACCTTGCCGGTGACCTTTGTATCGCTACGGATAATAAGTCCGTCATATTTCCCGATTACCGCGATCAGTTCGTCCTCGCTCAAGCCTGTTTTGACAGTTACCTTGACGTCATCCATACCGGCGAGCAGGTCAAGGCCTTCTTGGGCTAACTTGTCTGTTACCAAAACCTTAATCATATCCATACTCCTCATATACTATAGTTATTGGTTTTAGTTACTGATCTATTCAGTGTGGGTACGTTTTCGTGAATTATGATGATTTTGTCGGATATGTCTAGTACTTTTTTCTTGACTCAAATGAAATAAAACGGCATTTTATAGTAAGTTAGTGGTTTTATCGAATAACATCGCGATAATCGAACGTTTGCCCAAGGTTTTATTCGCCCTCTGGTGGCTTTATGGACAGTAGAAAGCGGCAAGGATTGCTGGAATCTCATACAACTAGGCAGGCAGGTGCTCTGACCAGCCTTTACGAGGTGGGTCCGCTTCGTCTGCAAAGGCGGTCCCTCAAAACGGTCAGGGCGTATGTCAGCCGGGCGAATCTGCGCCACAACGTCGGTGAACTCAAGAAATACTGCGGCAAAGATGTGATGCTCTGGCCGGTGGTCAAAGCGGACGGTTACGGACACCAGTCCCGAATAGTGGTTTCCTGTCTGAACGATCAGGTCGAGGGTTTTGTGGTCTCGACAGTCGAAGAGGCTGAGCAGATATATCCGTTCATCGGCGGCAAGGTGATACTGATAACCTGTCCGTTATTTGCCGGGATGGATCAGCAGTTGATAAGGCTGGCACAGGTCAGGGGTTTTCACTGTACTATCTGTTCGTTGGAAGCCTTGCGGTACGCCGGGCGGTTTCTTCGGGCGGCAGAGCCTCAACTGAACGTACATTTGAAGATCGACACGGGCATGGGACGGATCGGCTGCAGGGGCGAGGACAAACAACTGCTGCTTCAGGCGGTAGCTCAAAACAACAAATTACATCTAAGGGGCGTTTATACCCACTTTGCCACAGCCGATGACGATGATCTGATCTATGCTTACGAGCAATTGAAGGTTTTCCAGGAGTTTCTCGTCCGTAGCGGACTGGACCGACAGAAGTCCATAATCAAGCACGCCTGTAACACCTCAGCGGCGATTCGGATACCGGATGCCCATTATGATATGGTTCGCTGTGGGATCGGGCTTTACGGTTATCGCAACTGCGATGCGGAACTGTCCAAACCGCTCGATTTGCGCGGTGTTTTGCGTATCGAAGCGCCGCTTGTGCAGGTCAAGGCCATCCGGGCGGGACAATCCTGCGGTTACGGACGCAGCTTTATAGCCCAGCGGGATATGGTTATCGGAATTGTCCCGATGGGCTATGCGGATGGACTGTTTCGGAATCTGTCCAACCGGGCTGTGATGCGGCTGGGGCAATACGATCTTCCTGTCATTGGCAGGATCAGTATGGACTTTACCATTATCGACCTGAGCAAACTGGCTGATCCCGCTGAAGGAATGATGGTAACCGTGATTGACGACGATAAGACCAGTCCCTGTAATGTAGCGAGCCTGGCGCAATTGGCCGGGACGGTTCCTTATGAAATGCTCACCGCCATCGGCAACCGCATAAAACGTGAATTGGTGTAGGAAATTGTGGAAATGGGTGGGAATATCAAGCTTATTCAGGGGGATATTACCAGGCAGGGGACCGAGGCGATTGTTAATGCGGCTAACAATTCGCTGATGGGCGGTGGTGGAGTGGATGGCGCGATCCATCGGGCTGGCGGACCGGAGATACTCCGGCAGTGTAAGGATATTGTAGCCCGCCAGGGACGGCTGCCTACCGGCGAAGCGGTCGTCACTACGGCCGGTAATATGAAAGCCAAATATGTGATTCATACCGTAGGGCCTGTTTGGCACGGAGGCGATCACAATGAAGAGCAACTGTTGCGCAATGCCTACCATAATTCGCTACGGGTAGCGGTGGAAAATAATCTCAGGAGTATTTCATTTCCCTCGATCAGTACCGGGGCTTACAGGTTTCCTATCGACCGGGCCGCGGTTATCGCCCTGAAGACGGTAAATGAGTTTTTCGGTCAGCTTGCCCGGAAAGAACCCGGCAAGTCCATTGATGTTTGGTTTGTCCTGTTCAGTAAAGAGGACCTGGGCCAGTACGAAACGGCTTATCGGGAAGTGTTTTCCGATAACGCTCGAGAATAATACAGAACATAATCCACTTCCTGACTTGTTCTTTTGTTTTTTTATTGGGGTTTTGTAAAATCAAAATTGGTTTTCTATAAACCATCACGTCAAAACTGCCGATTGAGAGAATGGTCCCGAATTAAGGGAATGGTTTCGATACAATAAAACGATGTTTTCCGCTGAGGTGCGAAGTCTCCTGAAAAAACCTGTGGTGCGAGTAACAGGAGAAAACAAGGTTGTTGGAGGCGTAAATTACCAGAAGAATAAACACCCTGCCTCCCGGGACGTATGGGGTTGATGAACTGGCTGACATCAACCTCTTTTTTTGCGCATAAAGATGATATTACAGGACCTTAGCGGGGGTAGCATAAATCCGGCGGTCGCGGCTTTCCGTTACCCTTTGGTGTCGGTTTTTTTTTGACGAATGCTTATGTGGAGTTCTTTTAGTTGGTCCTCTTCCACGGGTGTGGGCGCTTCGGAGAGCAGACACTGGCCTCGCAGGGTTTTGGGGAAAGCGATGACATCACGAATGTTATCGGTACCGGTAAGTAGCATTATCACCCGATCGAGTCCCCAGGCGATGCCGCCGTGCGGCGGGGTGCCGTAACCCAGAGCTTGAAGGAAAAAGCCGAATCTCAACTGAGCCTGCTGTTCGCTGATACCCAGCAGCCTGAACACCTTGGCCTGAACCTCCGGTTGATGGATACGAATACTGCCGCCGGCTATTTCATTGCCGTTGAGAATTATGTCGTACGCCTGTGAACGGATGCCTCCTGGATCGCTGTCTAACCTGTCGAGATCCTCGGCGACCGGAGCGGTAAAGGGGTGATGGAGCGAATCCCAACGGTTTTCCCCTTCGTTGAACTCGAAAAGCGGGAAATTGACCACCCAAAGGAAGTTATATTGATCGTCGCGGATCAGTCCCAGATCGGCGCCAAGTTTGCGGCGCAGCGGGGCGAGCGATTTGTTTACCACATCAGCGGTATCGGCAATCAGCAAAATGAGATCGCCGTTGTCAGCCTCGAAACGTTCGATAATCTCCTGCTGCTGCTGTTCGCTGAAGAACTTCGCGCTGCCGCCGGTAAGTGTCAGTTTTGAATTGTCGTCGTTTGTGACCACTTTGAGCCATACCAGACCGCGTGCCCCGTAATCACCGATAAATTTGGTAAGGTCTGTTTCAATATCATTGCGGGAGTAATTGCCGGCGCCGGGGGCGCAAATGCCCTTAACGATACCGCCCGACTGGATCGTATTGGTGAATATCTTAAACTCGCACGCCCCGGCGATATCGCTGATGTCCTTAAGCAGCATTCCAAAACGCGTATCGGGACGGTCGATACCATAATCGTCCATAGCCTGCTGATAGGTCATACGCGGTACCGGCAGCGGTATGTCCACATCGAGAATCTCCTTCCATACGCGGGCGAAACAGCCTTCGGTTATGTTCATGATCTCGTCCATACCGATAAAGCTCATCTCGACGTCAACCTGGGTGAATTCGACCTGCCGATCGGCGCGTGGATCCTCATCACGAAAACAGCGGGGAATCTGAATATAACGGTCCACTCCACTGACCATCAGAAGCTGCTTAAACAACTGCGGTGATTGGGGCAGGGCGTAGAAAGCGCCAGCCGTCAACCGGGATGGGACAAGGAAATCACGAGCACCTTCCGGCGTGCTTTTACCCAGGATCGGAGTTTCGACTTCATAGAAACCATGCTCTTGATGATACTGCCGAACTATGGCGGCGGTCTTGCCGCGGACCCGCATAATGTGCTGCATTCGCGGACGACGCAGGTCAAGATAGCGATATTTCAGACGTAGCTCCTCATTGATTTCGTCAACATCTTCAGAAGTGTCCATCTCGATCTCAAATGGCGGGGTTTGGGCCTTGTTGAGAATCTCCAGTTCTTTTACCTCGATTTCGATCTGGCCGGTGGGCAGTTTAGGGTTTTCCATGGCACGATGACGCACATAACCCCTGGCGGCGACGACCCATTCGGCCCTGAGCGTATCGGCTGTTTCGTGGAGCTGGAGATCAGCCTCGGGATTGAAGACCAATTGCGTTATGCCCTCACGATCGCGCAAATCGATAAATATCAAACCGCCATGGTTCCGGTAGGACTGGACCCAACCGGCCAATACCACTTCCCTGCCTTCATCGGCCAAACGTAACTCGCCGCAATAATTGGTTCTTTTTAACATAATACCTTTTCTTTCCCAAACAGGACGCCACCATCAAATATATGACATGACCAACGTTTCATTTTGCCCAGCAGGTCAACATCGCTTATGGGTGCATCATAGCCGAGTGGACCGCCGGCGTCAACAAAATGTGAGGCTTGTTTTTCGCATACTGGGTATTTGTTGAATTTTGCGATTTTTTGTATTAATCTTCGACTGCTTTTCGGGTACAATGTAGGGTCGGTATGGCACTTAACGTCGGCTTATAAAGGCGTTTATGTGAATTTATCGCCCCTGGACGGCAGGTGACGCGAATATCGGCGAGGGCTGCACCAGCCTGCTACGAGGAAGGTGGGGCCTGAGAGCATGTATTGAGTTAACTTTCGTGGTTTTTTATGATTTCAAGTGATTTTCGTGATTTCAACAACATACTAATCGTCAAACCCAGCAGCATGGGCGATGTGGTGCGGTGTGTGCCGATTTTGCACGGCCTACGCGGGCGATACCCTCAATCGCGGGTCAGTTGGCTGATCCATCCACAGTTTGCCGATCTGCTCAAGGCCGTCGGAGAATTGGACGAAATCATCGAATTTGACCGCAAACGATATGGAAAAATCGTCCGAAACCTAGATGCGACCCGTGAATTTATCGATTTTGTACACCAGTTGCGTCAAAGGCAATTTGACCTGGTAGTTGATCTGCAGGGCTTATTTCGTAGCGGATTTTTGAGCTTCTGTACGGGTGCGAAGGTTCGTTTGGGTTTTAGCCGGGCCAGGGAGATGGCATCGCTGTTCTATACTCATCGGGTAAGAATCCCAACCGTCTGTGAGCATGTGGTGGAGAGTTATTGGCGTTTTGGCGAGATGCTTGATTTTCCTAAGTCAAGTATGCAGTGGCACTTACCGATCGATCCGGCTGCCGGGCAAAGGGCCAGAGAACAGCTCGCTCGGCAGGGTGTGGAAAGCCCCGGGAAATATTTCGTAATGCTCGCCGGCGGTAGTAAGCCGGCCAAACGCTGGAGTCCGGAAAAATTCGCACTACTTGCCGAACAGTTATATAAGTGTTATGATATGGTGACGATACTGCTTGGAGCCGGGGCGTGTGAGAAGGCACTGGCCGAAGAAGTCGCCCGAACAGTCCGGACAGCCGGTCTGGAAATTGTCGATTTGGTTGACCGGACAGATATTCAGGAGATGATGGCGATTATCGCGGGCGCCCGGCTGGCGGTAGGCAACGATTCGGGACCGCTGCACATAGCCGCGGCCTTGGCGGTGCCGGTAGTGGGTTTGTATGGTCCGACGGACCCGGTGGTGGTGGGTCCATACGGGCAGATGGATGGCGTTGTCGTAGCCGGTTCTTCCGACCGACGTCGGCATCGTTACAGCCGTCGAAGCGAACATCGGATAGACAACATTACCGTGAAGCAGGTGCTCGAAACCGTTGAGAAAAAAATGAAATTGTCAGAGATACGCCAGGCAAAAGAACCCCGCACAACTGATTCACGCGGACTCTGACAGTGGACAACAGTAACAAACACGGCCCGAAAAGCCGCGAGATAATATACAGATGATATCCATTCGCAAAACAGCCAGGCGAATTGAACGTTTTGTGGTGCTCCGCGTTCTCCATGCAGACGATACGCCGCATCGCCTGGCGCTGGGGATAGCGTTGGGGATGTTCATCGCCTTGACACCGACCATAGGGTTCCAGATTGTTCTGGTATTACTGCTGGCGCCGTTTATTCGTGCCAACGGCCGTGTGGGGGTTCCTATGGTGTTGATAACCAATCCGTTCACGATAGTGCCGATTTATGGTTTCAATTATTGGCTGGGATACCATCTGCTGAGCATATTCGGTGAGCGCCCGGGACTAAACATTGAAAAAGTGAAGAATACTATAGGCGATCTGCAAAGTTGGAATTATGTCTTCAAGCATTTTTATGAAGCCCAGTTCTGGCACAGTCTGTGGCATTTATTCATAAAATTCCTTGATGTTTCGCTCGACCTGTGGATTGGCAGTATCATCGTTGGTCTTTTCCTGGCGGCAATCAGCTATGTGGTCAGTTACAAACTTATTGTCTGGTATCGCAATCATAATCCCATCTTTCGATTGCGTCTGCGAAGAAAACTGCTGGCCAAAAAGGAACGCAACTTATGTCCGAATATGACGAAAAACAAACCACAAAACCCGTAACAGCATCACTGGAGCTTACCCACCCTCTGGAAAAATGGTTAAGCCGCGATTGGGTGCGATGGCTGTTGGGCATGCTCAGTAAAGATCGGCCGGGTTCGTCACAACCACATCTGGACCGGGCTTTGACCAGCTATGGAGATCGGGAGGCATTGTTACACGAACGGGTGATATACTGGCCCATTCATGCAATCATCGATCGGCTGCGGGGCGAAATGTCCCGACAGCAGCTTCAAGAAAAACTAGGTGGTCATCCGCCGACCGTACGGGGCATAGTCGCCACCGCTCGCAGTATAGCCCAGTTGGGTCTTACCGTGCCCCAGCGATGGCTGAACCCGTTGTTCGTAGTGTGGAATTTCACCAACCGATGCAATCTGAACTGCCGACACTGCTATCAGGGTTCCATTGACAAAACCGATGAAAGGGAACTGTCGTTGGAGGAAAAACTGAGCCTGATTGATCAGTTCGGGAACAATTATGTGGCAATGATAACTTTCACGGGGGGCGAACCGATGTTGAGCGGCGATCTGTACCCGGCACTCAATCGCTGCAATAAATACGGAATACACACCACCCTGGCCACTCATGGGGGACTGTTAAGCAAAGAACGATGCCGACGGTTGGCCGAGTCGGGCTTAAGATACGTGGAGGTATCGCTGGATTCTATCGATCCGGAAAAACACGATCAGTTTCGTGGTCGGGCCGGTACGTGGCGTCAATCGGTGGAGGGCGTTAAGAACGTTGTAGCCACCGATGGATTGAGAGCGGGGCTGGCAATGTGCGTAACCCGGGAAAATATCCACGAAGTGGAAAAAATGCTGAAATTCGCGGTGGAGTTGGGAGTAAACTGTTTTACTCACTTCAATTTTATACCGGTCGGACGCGGTAAGGAAATGGCCGATCATGATATCACTCCCGTGCAGCGGGAAGAATTGCTTTGTCTGTTGCATGAATGGATGCAATCGCGGCAAATCGCTGTGACCAGTACCGCTCCACAGTTTGGACGCGTTTGCCTGGCGCACGCCGGCGAAGAAGGGCTGGTTTCCTGCTCTCATCTCGGTAATGGCAGCGGCATCAAGGCACAAATGGTGGCCCGATATCTGGGCGGTTGCGGAGCTGGTCGTACTTATGCGTGTTTACAAGCCAACGGTGACGTTACGCCGTGCGTGTACATGCCCGATCGAACCATGGGCAATGTTCGCCAAAACAGCTTTACCGAAATTTTCCGCGGCTCTCAATGGTGGGATCTGCTATACAATCGCCACGAACGGGAAGGTAACTGTGGTAGTTGCGAATATCGATATTATTGTGGCGGATGCCGAGCCAGGGCCGACGCTTATTTTGATCGACTCGATCAATCCGATCCCGGCTGTATCAACAATCTGGCTCTTTGGCAGCAGTTAACCGGTCCCACCCCAACTGAAACCGTTCAGATCGACAACCGGCAATACCTCTATAAACACCTGAAAACATCGGATACATAGATGGCGATAAAGCCCGACAGGTGAAACATGAACAGCAATAATGTCAATACTTGCACAATAAATAAAACGGATTCTTCCGCTACGTCACAGGCGGGATCGGCGTATCGTTTTTGGGCGGCTTTTATTGCGATGGGGTGCCTGGCTGTGCTTGCCGTGGCCGGCTATGTCAAACCGGCCCCGAGTGGAGTTGGCACCCACCAACAACTCAATTTGCCGGCTTGTGGGTTTTACGAGTTGACAGGCTACCCATGTCCCACCTGCGGAATGACGACCGCGTTTTCTCAGATGGTACGTGGTAGGGTTCTGCGGAGTTTTGCCGTTCAGCCGGCCGGGGCAATCGGGGCGATGGTGTGCGTATTTGTTGCCGTTGTGTCCGGCTGGGTGGCCCTTGGTGCTCGACGCGTTGACAAGTACATTTACCGGAAATGTACACGTTGGCCGCCGATATGCCGACTTTTTAATTCTGTTTACAGCGGTTGGATTATCGTTTCTATAATAGCCGTAATTGTGTTACTTTCGTGGGGATGGGTGTGTTTACTGACCTGGTTGCGGGGTATATGATCCGATATGAAAAAATCTATAATTACATTTGTCCTTCTGTCGGCGGTAACATTTTCTCTGACAGGTTGTAATATGCTGGAATGGCCGACTTATGTCCTGTTTGGCCAAAGAACCACAAAAGTCAAGGCCCAATACCTAGGCCTTAAGAATCAAAAGACAATTGTCATCGTGACCGCCGAACAGGGAATTGATTTTGAATATCCTTATGCCCGCAGTAGCATAGCGATGGCAACTGTTCAGGCTATCGGTCACAGCGTTAAAGGAGTGGAGTTTGTCGAACAGGAAAAGATCGAGAACTTTCAAATGGAAAACCTAGACTGGGCTGCGCTGCCCAGAGACCAAATTGCCCGCAAGTTCGGCGCTACACGGATTGTCTGGCTGGACCTCTATCAATTTACCATGTTCGAAGAAGAAAGCCTGCGACTGTTACGTGCCAACATCCAGGCGACAATCCAGGTTTATGAAGTTGACGATGATAGTACCCGGTTCAACAGGGCGGCGTACCATAGCGAAGTGGCGGGCTTTTGGCCGGAACAAGGCCCGCTGGCCATGAGCAATTCCGCTTTGGAACGGCTCAAAATGCAAAGCATAATCGGCTTTGCCCAGCAAGTGGCACAGAAATTTTACGATCACGAAAGACCGGTTAAATGAGGCACTCAGGAATTGCCAGCTTATGCGCATAACAAACAAACAAACGGTTAAGCAGCAATTGCGAACTTCGCTTGGCGGTGTTATCGCCGCGCACAGATATGAGCGGCTGATCTTCTTATCCCTGCTGTTGCTCTCGGCGGCGATGACCGGGTGTGGCCCCTTTTATGGGATATTTATCGATCCGCTGATCCCGGCGCCGAAGGTCCAGGCCGAGTACGACATGAGCGATAAACATATTCTGATTTGGGTGGATGATTTTTCCGCCGCCGTACAAGATTCGAACAAGCCACCCGGGGCGCCTGCACTTCGCCGGGAACTGACGGAAAAACTACGCCAGGAACTACTTGACAATCACGCTGTCGCCTCTGCCGTTGATTATGACAGTATCGTTCGTTTCCGACGCCAAAATCCCGGCAAAACCGAACTGAGCATACAGCAACTGGGAACTGCGATCCCCCAGGAACCTGCTCAGGAAGTGCTTTATATCATGATCGACAATTTCAAACTGCACCACGAAGCCGGTCAGGACTGCTACGACGCAAGCATTGACGGCTACTGCAAGATAATCGATGTGGCAACAGGAAAACGACCCTGGCCTGCAGAGCAGACGCATCGTCCCTTCCATGCCGGCGGGAAAGTTGCCGTAGGTCATGGACAGGCATTTGAAGATGAGCAGGTACGCCTGCTTTGCCAGGAGGTAGCCGAGAAAATCGCGCCGTTTTTCTACGAACACCGAAAACAAAAACGTGACCAGTTGTAACTTCAGCACCTATCTGAGATCCCGACCGCGAGATTGCCAATGCCAAAAACGTTGATTCTGATAAACGAACAGACCGACAAGCTATGGCGGCAATACTTGCCCAACGATCAGCCCCAAACGATGATTATCGATCCAGCCGGTCACCCCAACGTGCCCGGTTGGCCATATCGTTATGACCTGATTGGTCAGCGACGTTGGCTGCGCCGGCAGAACATCGATCGAATACATTGTTATCAACCCATTACCGCCGCTTATGCCACCCTTGCCGCCGCCGTGATGTTGGATATCCAAACCACGATCCACTTGACCGGCAATATTGAAGATAAGGCCCGCAGGGCACTGAAACTACTGGCACGAAAGTCGGTTTCATTTTCGTGCGCCGGTAATTTTATCGCCGGGCAATTGCGACAGCTCGGAATCGATACGAATAGAATTTCAGTAAATGTCCCCGAGGTCAAAATAACAACTGCCAAGGATGGTAAGACACGCCTGCGTAAACTGCGCCGGCAAATAAGCGGCGGCGGAGCAATACTACTTGCCCTGCCCGCGGCAAATGAGTGGAAACTTTTGAAAAATGTCTTTTGGGCCGCGGCGATACTAAAACATTTCTTTGATGATTTGACCGTCGTAGTTACTGGCCCATGCCGCCCAGCCGATCGCCGGCATATATTCCATCGTCAGAAAATGTGGGACTGCCAGGGAATGATCTACATCGACGATAACGCTGCCAACTGGGATGAACTTCTCGGCGTCTGTGACGTTGTCGTTTCCGGCCATACTCATCTGGTTGACGTGATCCGTCTGCTGCATGCACGGGCCGCCTGCGCACGAATCGTAGCCGGCACCGGCCAGTGCGACGAATTCCTGACCGATTATGAACACGGCCACATAGTCACCCCTGCCCAGCCGCGACAACTGGCCGGTGCCATCCTGCCACTGCTTAATCAGGGTCACAAGCTTCTCTTTTAGTGTTTCCGGAATGATTCATGTCCGCGGTAAGTATGATATGAGGTTTATTGGAGACTGGATTTCGCTCGACAGGAACTTTTACTCCGTAAACCTTCAGGATCATATCCGATGTGAGAACATTTTCAGGCGATCCGAAACTCTCTACATGTCCGTCGTCCAACACGAGTATTTTATCGCAATACTCCCCAGCCAGGTTAAGATCATGAAACACGGCAATTACAGTCATGCTGTTTTTGCGATTCAACTTCCTTATCAGATCGAGTGCCGACAATTGATGGGCGATGTCCAGATGACTTGTTGGCTCATCCAACAGAAGCACAGCGGGTTCCTGAGCCAGGCACATCGCGATAAACACACGTTGGCGCTCGCCCCCGCTGATTTCCGTTATCAGGCGGTCCGCCAGATGCGAAACATCGGCAAGGACCATAGCTTCCTCGGCAATCTCCATATCCCTGTGGGTTTCCGTGCCAATTCTGGACAGATGAGCAGTACGTCCCATTAGTGTCACCTCACGGACAGTGAACGGCAGGTCCAGAGAGAGATTCTGGGATAAACAGGCCATGCTTTTTGCCAGCTTACGCCTGGAGATTTTTTGCAGTTTTGTGCCGTCGAGCAAAACATGCCCTTTTTTAGGCGGCAATATGTTGCTGATAACCCGCAGCAATGTAGTCTTTCCGGAACCGTTTGGCCCAATAAGCCCTACGAAGTCACCTGCATCGGCTTTCATTGTTACATCCCGCAGTACAACCTTGGCATCGTACCCGGCACTGATATTTTCTATCGAGAGCATATTAACTGTTAACTCCAGTATGAGCGTTTTCGCCGCCTCAAGAGAAACAAAAAGAATGGCCCGCCGAGAAAAGCTGTTATTACGCCAATGGGTATTTCCATGGGCGCAATGACTGTTCTGGCAAAACCATCAGCCAGGACAAGAAAAATCGCGCCGGCCATCGCCGATGCCGGCACCAGCCGACGATGATCGGGCCCAACGATCAGTCGCACCGAATGCGGCACGATCAAACCCACAAAACCAATCAAGCCACAGGCCGCTACAGTTGCACCGGTCATCAATGACGCTACCAGGAAAAACATCTTTTTTGTCAGCTCTACATTCAGGCCAAGATGTGCGGCGGGTTCTTCTCCAAGCGTCATGACGTTCAAATCTCGTGCGAACAAAACAGTAACCACAACGCACGCCGCCACTACCGCCGAGACAACCCGCAGCAACTGCCAATCGAATATCTGCAGATTCCCCAAAAGCCACCATACTACGTTGTGGAGGTTTTCCGATGGACAAATCGATACGATAAACATCAGAATGCTGCCTAAAACGGCACTGACAATCACTCCCGACAATAACAGCGTATGCACAGGAACCGCCCCGCCGGCACTTCTGGCCAGACTGTAAACCACAAAGATTGTTATAACCGCACCGGCAAACGCCATTGTCGGTAGTGTCCATATACCCATGATACCGGCGCCAATGATAATCGCGATTGCCGCACCTAATCCAGCCCCTGACGAAACGCCAAGCACATACGGCTCAGCTAACGGATTGCGTAAAAGTGCCTGAAACACCACGCCCGCCACTGACAGACCGGCGCCGGCTACAACGGCAAGCAGGATACGTGCCAGGCGAAGCTGGATAACACCCGACTGGAACATCTCGCCGACTGGAACAAAAACCGCACCGACGAACAGCGAAAACATACACGCCCCCAGGAGCACCGTCAGCAGCACAAAATATATTGTCCGGTTCTTTTTGTTATGCATTTATTTACTATTGACTATCCGTTGTTGTGGTTTTATGAAGGTGTTGGGCCAGGATTTTCACTCCTTCGATTAGGCGAGGGCCTGGACGCAAAATGGAATCGCCCGGGATGTCATCTATTATCCGTCCGTTCTTGACGGCTGATATCTCGGCCCATCCGATGCGGCTGCTTATTTGCGATGCAGGATTAAGACCTTTCTGGACCATGTAACAAATGATGATTACATCAGGGTTCCACTCAATCACTTTTTCGGGGTTAATATGAGGATATGTCTGATTGATCTCACCAGCGACGTTGATACCGCCTGCTCTGGTAATTACCTCATCGATAAACGATGTTGCCCCTGTGGTAGTGATCGGGTCGTACCATACTTCAACGAAAACCCGTGGGAGTTGTTCGTGCACAATGCCGCTATATTGTCGTGTGACAGCCTCAAGTTCCTTTTGCATCGCCGTGATGATTTCCTCAGCTTTTCGGAGTTTTTTTGTTACCCGACCGATCTCTCGCATTGCCCCGAACATCTCCTGAAAACTGTTTATTTTCAACTCAAGCACTTCAATGCCGGATTTGCGTAATATCTTGGCATCGTCGGCTCGCTCAAAATCGGCCGTAATAACCAGGTCCGGCTTCAGTGCCAGCAGCTTTTCAATACTAGGTACGCCAAATCCCCCGACAGACTCTATGTTTTTCGCCTCGGGCGGATAATCACAACTATTGCTTACGCCGACGATGGAACCCTGCAGACCCAGTGCGAAAAGCATCTCGGTCATATTCGGAGAAAGGGACACAATTCGCAAATCGCCCATTGAGGCATCATTATCCGGCTTCCATCTGCCGCATAATAGCAAGATGGCCGCCAGAAGGGCAGCCAAGGCGGTCCCAATTACATACCACCGATATTTCATAACATGAAGAACGAAAGCAAAAAAGGCTCGGAGAAATTTAACACCATTCTAAGCGAGTACTCTATTCACAACCGTTTTCTGCCGGAGTTCAGCTTAAAGATTTATTGACGCCAACAAAAAAAACAAACGCGCCCGAAGGGATTCGAACCCCTAACCTTCGGTTCCGTAGACCGACGCTCTATCCAATTGGGCTACGGGCGCTTTATTTACATCAAATCTCCACACCAAGAGAATATACTATCCGCAACAACTTTGCAAGGGAATTAAGCAAATTTCTTATCCAGGCACACCACCAACCCAGCGGACACCCAAATCACAGCCCTAAAACATCGAACATGCTGTACATACCCGGTTCTTGTTGGACCAGCCACTGGGCCGCGTGGAGGGCGCCGCGCACGAAGGTGTCACGACTGTGAGCTTGATGACGCAATTCCACCGTCTCGCCCAGGGCCGAAAACACAATGCTGTGCTCACCCACAATATCGCCGCCGCGAACCGCGTGCATTCCAATCGTGTTTTCACGCCGTAGCGACTCCTTGCCTTCCCTGCCGTGCACCATACAATCGGGCCAGGGCCATTGTCTCGCCGCGGCCATACGCCGGGCCATCTCCAGGGCCGTACCGCTCGGAGCATCCCGTTTGAATCGATGATGGGTCTCTACAACCTCAATATCGTAGTCGTTTGACAGTTTTCCCGCCACCTCTTCCGCCAGCTTGAACAGCAAATTCACCCCAAGGCTCATATTCGCCCCCATCAGAACAGCCGTCTTTTGGGCGGTTTCTCGGAGTATTTGTTTTTGCTGTTCTGTCAGGCCGGTAGTGCCCACCACCAGCGGCACTAGATTTTCGCCGCAATACTTAGCCCACCGTAATGTGCCCAACGGCAGCGAAAAATCAATCATCACCTCGGGCTTACCGGAAACATCCTCGCTTACCGCAACGCCTATCATGCCCAACCCCGCCAGGACGCCGGCATCTTGTCCCAGTGACAGATTACCCGACGCCTCCAACGCCGCGACCACCTCAAAATCCCTGCCATGCGCCAGGGCCACAATTCGCCGTCCCATTCGCCCGCCTGCGCCTGTCACTGCCAATTTTAACATTTCTAAATCCTCACCACGTAACTCACCCACTCATTTACCCATCTAACGCTTCGATAATTGCCCTGATATCGTTTTCTACCTCTACTGGACGATTAGAAAACTCCCCCTGTCCTTCGACGTGATAATTCACTGTTGCGTTTGGGTCTTTGAGTTGATGGCCGGTAAGAATACACACCACCGTTTCACCATCATTGACAATTCCTTCCTGTCGCAACAATTTCAGACCCGCTACCGACGCTGCCGAGGCCGGCTCACACCCCAGGCCATACCGTCCAACCACCGCCTTGGCCTGAAGAATATCCGCATCTGTTACTTCCCGTACCAAGCCGTTACAGATTTCCAATGCACGCAGGCACTTCTTCAGGTTCACCGGTCTGGATATCTCAATCGCGGTAGCCAGCGTATGTGGCTTGTATCCCGTCTCGTTGAGCTTGCGATAGTAGTCGTCGATCGCCGCATCGTCAACCTTGCCGCCGTTAAAACGCAATCCCTTATTCTCATAAAGATCAAAAAGCGTATTGGCGCCCGTAGCGTTAATTACCGCCAGTCGCGGAACCCGATCGATCAGTCCCAGGTACTTTAGCTCGTCGAACGCCTTGCCGAACGAACTACTGTTACCCAGATTACCACCTGGCACTATCACCCAGTCCGGCACCTGCCAGCCGAGCCTTTCCAGCACCCGGTACATAATGGTCTTTTGACCTTCCAGCCGAAACGGATTGAGCGAATTCATCAGATACAAATTTTTTTTCTGACAGATGTCCTTAACCTGACGCATACAATCGTCGAAATCACCCAGAATCTGGATCGTCCGGGCACCAAAATCCAGCGCCTGGCTGAGCTTGCCATAAGCAATACGCCCAGAGCCGATAAATACCGAACATTTCATACCACAAGAATGGGCGTACATTGCCATCGACGCGGAAGTGTTACCTGTCGAGGCGCACAACACATGTCCCGCCCCGACCATTTTCGCATGGCTGAACGCGCCGGCCATACCGTTATCCTTAAACGAACCGCTCGGATTCAGCCCTTCGTATTCCAAAAATAATCGGCCTTTATCGAGACCGGCGTATTGAGCCACCTGATCGTTTTGTTGCAGAAGCGTTTGGCCTTCTCCTATGGTCACGCAGTCGCTTTCATTGCAGAACCCAAGCAACTCGCGAAACCGCCACACTCCCGAAAAATCCAGCCGATTATCGCGACTCGCCCATCGCTGTTCGAACCAGCTCAGCTTATCGGGCACTTCCATGCGGTCCCAGTCGTACCGCGCATCAAGCAGATCACCGCAGGCCCGGCAGCTAAACAGACTCTCCTCAATATCGTACGTCGCCCCACAATCAGGATTTATACAATGCCCAAATACATGATTACTCACAAGCACAACTCCATCTGTCATATCTTATATCATTTAACCGGTCTTTTGCAAAACCTTAATTACTCAAAACTGACGCCTTTACAATCTTTACTTGGCCTCTTCTGATTAACAACAAAACCTCTGCCCATAATGGTATTTTACTCGGTCAGGCTTTGTCAAGGAACTTTATTTGCCTCCAGCCGGTTAAAATATTGCGGTAAAATGCGAATTTGGTACTATACCCCATATATCCATAGTTGCGATAAGGAGTGCGATCATGCGAAAGTATCTGACAATTAGCGTATTTTGTATGGTTTTTCTCGCTGCCGGCGTTACTGTTGCGCAGGATCAGACACCAGGTCAATCCGAGAACAGGGTCGAGTATTTGGCCGTCTTCATGGACGGGCACAAGATCGGGCACGGCATTTCCACCCGCACCGTCGAGGCCGCTCGGGTAACCACCACTGAAACAATGACCCTGGCAATCACCCGCGGGGGCACATCAATTCCCATCAAAATCTCAGAAACCAGCATCGAAACCCCCGATGGCAAACCGCTCGGATTCGAATCCACCCAGCAGTTCAGCGGCATGGTAATGCAGTACAAAGGTACACTCAACAGCCTGGGCAAACTTGACATAGAATCTACGGTTGGAACCATGACGCAAAAACAGACTATCGACTGGACCGAAGGAGCACTGATGGCCCAAGGTGCCAGACTGCAGCTCATGAGCAAAAACCTAAAGGAAGGCGACAACTTCACCGTCAGGGTATTTTCTGCCGCTTTGATGACTGCCATTGAGACCGAGTTTCGTATCGGCGCCACCAAAAACGTGGACCTGCTTGGCCGCGTAGTGCCGCTTACCGAGGTAACCAACATCGTAAAGATGCCAACCGGCAACGTCGTCAGCATCACCTACACCGACCACGAGTTCAACGTCCAAAAAGCGGATATCTCCATTATGGGTATGAACATAGAGCTTATCGCCTGCAACCGGCAGTTCGCCACAAGCGAAAACGATGTGACCGATTTTATCGAACGGATGTGCATACCAAGCCCTGTTCCACTGGAAAACTTAGAGTCAGCCGAATCGATCACTTACCACCTCACCCCTAAGGGACAGGAACAACTGAAAATATATACCGATGAAAACCAAACCGCTCGACCGGACGGTAAAGGTGGCTTATTGGTTACCGTAAAACCCGTTCAACCACCCAGTGGCACAGCGTTCCCTTATAAGGGCAAAGACGAGATCGCCTTGGAATCGCTCAAACCAACCCGATTCCTGCAAAGCGACGACAAAACAATAATCGACCTGGCTCGCCGAGCGGTAGGAAACACCAAAGACGCCGCCCAGGCCGCCCACAAAATCGAATTGTTCGTGCATGACTATATCGACGAAAAGGATCTTTCCGTGGGTTACGCTTCAGCGACAGAGGTGGCTGCCAGTCGCCAGGGTGACTGTAGCGAACACGCCGTCCTGACCGCCGCACTGTGCCGCGCCGTCGGCATCCCTGCACGCGTAGCAATGGGAGACGTTTACTGCTCGGAATTCGCCGGACGAAAAAACATCTTTGGCGGCCACGCATGGAACCAGGCATACATCGGCGGAAAATGGATCGGTCTCGACGCCACACGCGCCCCAAACGGCTACACACCAGGGCACATTACCGAGGCCGTCGGCAACGGCAACCCCGAAGATTTCTTCGCCCTGATCCACATCATAGGGCAATTTAATATCACCGAAATCAAACAGAAATAACCAATCCGATGGGCAGACGTGTTGCCTATTCACTGGCGATATTCGTGTCCTGGTCCTGCTTATCGCTCTCCAGGTCAACCGCCGGCGGTATTCTGACCACGGACACTTTAGCCGGCTGCAGAGTACGACCGTTCATTACATAGCCACGAGCCAGTTCTCTTAAAACTGTATTTTCATCGAACTCTTCACTAGGCTCATGCAGCATCGCCTCATGAATCGCAGGATTGAACGGACATCCAGGGTTCACCTCGATACGACGCAAACCCCCACTTTCCAAAACACCGGACAAGTGGTCATAAACAATCTGTACGCCTTGCAGAAGGGCCTCGGCGCTCTGTTCCTGACCGCCTTTTTCCAGGGCACGCTCGAAATTGTCAAAAACCGGCAGGAGAGATTTAACCATGTTTTCACACGCGTACTGCGTCGCTTGTTCGATTTGTTTTTGAGCACGTTTTTGATAATTCTGATAATCGGCGCCCAGCCGCTGCAGGCGTTGCTTCAAGTCTTCCAATTCCGCTTCTATATCGGGCACAGTCTTGTCGGACGCCACCTCGGCAGTTTGCTTAGCCTGCTTACCATCGGTCGGCTCGCAAGGTCGTTCAACCGCCTCGGCAGAACCATGTTCATCCTCAGCAAAACCATGCTCACCGGAGATATCTTTACCCGCGGGTTCCCCGGCGAATTTCTCTTTCTTCTTACTTTTCTTACTCATCTACCCATCCATTCATTTACTCATCCACACATCTAGTTTTCACTGGCGAAATATTTCTTGAGCTTTTCCAGAAAACCCTTACTTTCGGGCAATACGGTTTTATCCTCGGTTTGCGCAAATTCACGCAGCAGCTTTTCCTGCTGTTTATTCAGCTTCTTCGGTATCTCCACCAGTATCTGCACCAGCAGTGAACCACGACGTCCATTTCGCAGGCTCGGCAGCCCCTGTCCTTTAACTTGCAGCACCGTACCATGCTGAGTTCCGGGCGGAACGGCTATGCTGCGTCGGCCGTTCAGCGAAGGCACCTCGATAGAGGCGCCAAGAGCCGCCTGGGTAAAACTGATGGGTACACGCACCACCAGATCATCATCATTACGCAACAAAAACGGATGGGACTTGATTCTTACATAGCAATACAGATCGCCGCGTGGACCGCGGTTTCGGCCGGGTTCACCTTCTCCGTGGACACGTACCGCCTGGCCGTCGCAAACGCCTGCGGGAATCTTGATCGACAAAGTACGTCTCTTTACCGTCAGTCCGCTGCCACGGCATTCCTTACAGGGATGAGTCACCACGCTGCCCTGACCATGACAGGCCGGACACGTAGTCACCATACGAAACAACCCGCCCATACCCGATTGAGCTACCTGGCCCTGGCCGCCGCATTGTGTACAAGCCTCAGGCACATGACCCGGCTCAGATCCGCGACCGCCGCAATGTTCGCAGTGATCCTGCCGTTCGAACTCAATCTTTTTTTCTACGCCCGTGAGAACTTCCTGAAACGTCAGCTCCACCTGCATTTCAATTGGTGATCCACGAGCGGCACCACGGCTGCTTCGGCCGCTGCGATGCGCACCGCCGAAAGCCCCACCGAAAATATCGCCGAACATACTGAAAATATCATCGAACCCCATATGAGAAAAATCGTGCATGCCAACGCCGTGAAGCCCCTCATGGCCGAATCGATCATAACGTTGCCGTTTGTCCGAATCGCTCAGAACCTCGTACGCCTCGGCACATTCTTTGAACTTCTGTTCAGATTCTTTGTTGTTGGGATTCTTATCGGGATGATATTTCAGTGCCATACGCCGATAAGCTCGCTTAATATCTTCGACGCTGCTGTCGCGGCCTACGCCCAGCACCTCGTAATAATCTCTCTTGCTTGTCGCCATAGCACTCACGGGTCTTATTCTTTTAGCTCACTGCCTCGGGCACAGCATCTTCATCGTCCTTCAGATCCGTAACCAGCAGATTCGTCGTCAGCATTAGACCTGCCACGCTCGCCGCATTTTGCAAAGCACATCGAGACACCTTGGCCGGATCGATAATACCGGCCTCGAACATATCGACATACTCGCCCTTGGCAGCATCATACCCGGCCGAGCCTTTTTGCTCCATAAGCTTAGCCACCACCGTCGCTCCGTCAGCGCCGCTGTTTTCGACGATCTGACGGGTCGGATACGTCAGCGCCTTGGCCAGAATATCAAAACCGATCTTTTCATCGCCCTCCACTTTTTTCTGCTCTTGACGCACCGCGCTGATTGCACGCAGCAACACTACTCCCCCACCGGCTACTACACCTTCTTCGGCCGCCGCTTTGGTGGCATGAAGAGCGTCTTCCAGCAGATCCTTACGCTCTTTCATTTCCGTCTCGGTCGCCGCGCCGGCACGAACCACCGCTACACCACCGGCCAGCTTAGCCAGCCTTTCCTGCAGCTTCTCCCGATCATAGTCGCTGGTGGTAGCTTCGATTTGGCTCTTGATCTGGGCCATGCGACCGCTGATATCTTTTTTCTTGCCGCCGCCTTCTACGATGGTCGTATTATCTTTGCTGATCGTCACACGTCGGGCCTCTCCTAGTTGTGACATCTCCAGGTTCTCAAGTTTGATACCGAGATCTTCCGTAATCAGTTGACCGCCGGTCAGCACCGCGATATCGCCCAGAAGCGCCTTTCGCCGGTCGCCGAAACCTGGCGCCTTAACCGCGCAAACCTTCAGTACGCCGCGAAGCTTATTGATCACCAACGCCGCCAGCGCCTCACCTTCGACGTCTTCCGCGATTATCAGTAGCGGTTTTGCCGCACCGGCGATCTTCTCCAGCAGGGGAACCAACTCACGCAGGTTGCTGATCTTCTTCTCATGGACCAAAATCAGGCAATTCTCAAGAACCGTCTCCATGGTATCCGTCTTGGTGATAAAGTATGGCGAAAGATAACCCTTATCGAACTGCATACCTTCGACAACTTCCAGTTCCGTTTCCAGTCCTTTACCCTCTTCAACCGTAATAACGCCTTCACGACCGACTTTCTCCATCGCCTCGGCGAGCAGCTTACCAATTTTCGCATCGTTATTGGCCGAAATTGTGGCTACCTTGGCAATATCGTTATTGTCCTTGACCTTTTGGCTCTGTTTAGCGATAGACTCGACCGCAACAGCGACCGCCATATTGATACCACGCTGCAGCGATACCGGATTGACACCGGACGCGATGTACTTAAGTCCTTCGCAGTAGATACTTTCCGCCAGCACCGTCGCCGTGGTCGTACCGTCACCCACAACGTCGGACGTCTTACTGGCAACCTGGTTGACCATCTTGGCGCCCATATTCTTGAACGGTTCGGGCAACTCTATTTCTTTGGACACGGTTACGCCGTCTTTGGTAACGCGCGGCGACCCCCAGCTCTTCTGCAGCACCACATTGCGACCGGTCGGACCCATCGTAACCTTCACCGCCGCCGACAACTGTGATAAGCCATCGCGAAGCTCACTACGTGCCTTTTCATCGAACATCATTTGCTTGGCCATTATCGTTAACTCCAATTATCTGTTAGGTTAAATCTAATTCTCTATATTGTTACTTCTCCAGAACCGCTAAAATCTCATTCTCACGCAGGATAACATATTTTTCCTTATCGATTTCCACTTCACTGCCGGAATACTTGCCGTAGAAAACCTCATCGCCTTTCTTAACGCTCACCGCCGCACGCTTGCCGCTATCGAGCAGCTTACCCGGCCCGCATGATATAACCTTACCACGCTGCGGCTTCTCCTGGGCACTGTCAGGCAGTACGATCCCGCCTGTCGTCTTTTCCTCGGCCTCACTTTGTTTCACCAACACTCTGTCATCCAATGGATTGATCTTCATCAGCTAAACTCCTTCTTAAAGTTTTATGTCTTTCTTATACCACTAAACTTCCGCAGTTTTTTCCAATTTTCATTCAACAGCATCTTCTTCCTCTTTCTTCTCTTCCCTATTGCCTCATGCCTATTGCCTATTGTCTTCTTCCTATTGCCTTCTTACGTCTGGCAAAATGACTCAGGCGGCCCCAGATACGAATCCCTGACCGGATCACTGTACATGACAATCCTGTCGATCACCACACCGGGATCCACCATCCGAATTTTCAACGTATGAGAACCAGGTGTTTCGATTTTACATTGACAATAAAGATACATAACGTTTGAAAAAACACTACTGTCACCATGACGGTAACTTACAATTTCAGGCGACTCATCATCGACACTCACAGCCAAACGACGGCCATGTTCGCAGGTAATAGGCGATGTTGGAATACAATAAACCGTCAGCGACATAGCCCCAGGATGGAATACATACACGTCGTATTCAAGAACGGGCGACTCAGCCATGATATCCTCGACGGTGGTTCGGCTGGCTGTCGTTGTAGGATAGACCGCCACTGAATCGCCGGATCTGCCCAGCCCTTGAACGATTTCCCAACTGGCGCCGTCGCGATCTACTTTGCTGGTGTAATGCTCCGCCTCCATGCAGATATAACCATGACTTTCAACAAAACCTCTAACCTCTTCCGGTGCGGGCTTGGCAGGATTAAACACCTTTATCGTAACATCCTTTAAGTCATTCTTCGCCGAAAACCTGATCTTTCCGCTTATGGCCTGACCCTTCGGTACGCTATTCCAGTCGATGGTCGCCCATATCCGGTTTTCCTCCTCAAATCGACCCGAGCTTTCGCTCAGCAGTAGCCACGGATGTGAAACCACAACCTTCCATTCGATCTCACCTTTGCCTTTGTTAAACAGATCGATAAAGCGTTTGTTCTTCGTATAAACACTAAAGTCCGCCAACTCATTCTCGTGACCGCCTTCCAGAGAAATGCCCATCCGAGCAGGCCCTTCACCGTTAAAATCACTCAGAGAAGGCATCTCGAACTGATGCCCTTGCGACCCCCAGGGGCCGGGCAGAGACATAAAATGATCCCACTTATCACCGGCCAAAACCAAACCGCGATTGTAACGGTCGGTCATGGCGTCGATCTCTTCAGCGGCTTGACGCGCCTTTTGAGCGTAAAGAAAGGCACTGGCACGTCCCTGCTCAGCGTATTTAGCGCTCTTATCCGCGTAGATGATTTTCTGGTTCATCAAACTACAGCACTTGACAGGATAAAGAACCAGTTGAAAAAAAGCATCCTTTAACTCTGTTGGCAATTGCTGATAAATTGTTTCTGCCTGTTGGGCGATCCTGTCATATTCCTCGATCCGCCGCTCGGCCTCATCATTATAGTTTACCGTGCTGAACCATGATATTTGCAGCCCCGTATTGTGCGAATACTGCACCAGGTGTTCCGGACGCCGGGCATAACCCAATTGGTAATACTTTTCCATAATGTCGGCTATCTGCTCGGCGTATGAACTTCCGAAATACCTTTGACCAAAACTCACCAGGAAACTTCGTATATTGTTGTAATTCCGCGATTCGACATCCCATCCCAGACGCAGGAAAAATTCCATACCGATCTCGCCCGGCTTGATATCACCGACATTCAACACCCATAACTGCCTGGCGTTATAGTCGTATGCCTTGCTCATCTCTTCCCAGATCAGCCCCGGAGGCGTGGTGTTCAGCCACGGATACGCCGGTGTCGCGCCGGTGAGCCATTGAATGTGATAATACACCCCCGAACCGCCAGAACGCACCTGCTCTTTGGCTGCGGGAAGCTGACGTATGTAACCGAAATTATCCTCCGGCCAGCACATGATCACATCATCTGGAACCTTGAGACCCTCGTTGTAAAAACCCAGTACCTCTGTGTACATAACAAAAACCTGTGGCACCTTGGTAATGTCAGGATTCACTTCCTCTCTCAAAATCGTACGCTGATCTGCGAACACCTTCTCCAGAATCCCGATCTTCTCCGAGAGAGTATTGCCGCCCTCCATTTCCTGGTCATCCTGACCTCGCATGCCGACGGTGTAAACATTCTCATACATCCCGTTTGTTCTGACGCGGTCTTTCCAGTATTGATAAATATTGTCACGATTTGAAAAGTAATTCCACGGACCGCAGCCGACACTATCCCACTCCGATCCACCCATATTATTTCGCAGCATAGGTTCGATGTGACTGGACCCCATTACAATCGCATAGTCATCCGCCGCCACTTTGTTCAACGGATAGAAATTAAACGGCCTCGTCCCCCCGTGCATCGCCGGCCAGATGTAGTTCGCTTTTAGCCGGAGCAATAACTCGAATATCCTTTTATATGTTGTCGGCCCCAGGCCCATCCCTTCTTCAGGAGCAAATGTCTTTGACGCCCAGGGACGGATTCCCCACATCTCGTCATTGATGAATATACCACGATATTTAACAGATGGCGGACCCTGCTTATATGTACCGTCGCGGATGACAAGCGATTCTTTTTTTACCGGGGTAACATCGGACCACCAGTACCACGGCGAAACACCTGTCTTCTCCGACAAATCATATACCCCGTAGGCCGTTCCACGGCGATCACTCCCGGCGATCACCAATGCCTTTTCCACACCAGGCAGTGGCCCGGAAACGACCGTTTGGATAAATGTTTCCCATTGGCCCTCCACATCACGGACATCAATTTTCCCAGCCTTGACCAGTTTGTCAACGATGGTGCTTTGACCGATAGTGCCAATCAACACCGCGTGCTGTGAGAGCTTATCGATCGAATGTTTCAATTGCGGCCTCTGACCGGTCACACGTTCGACATCATCCACAAAATCGCTCGCCGCTATTTTGGCCACTTTATATTCGTTCTCATCCACATAGATGTCAGCCGCCTGCCGATCATAAACCAGCTTGAAATCACCACCATGATACGTCTCGGTGACAATCTCTGATATCGGCCCTGCGCCGTATGTGGACATACAACCTAAACCCATCCACAATACAACGACAAGTGCCGCATAATAATCTTTGTGTGTGATATTCATCTGAATAAACTGAACTTCTTGGCCTACTAACTTCAATGTGTAGGAATTTGTTTTTTTAATGTATTGCCGCCGTCCCGGCGGCATTCTTGGCTTTGGTTGTGCGGTAAATCAACCGGGCTATGTCCATCGACTTTTGCCAAACAATCAAATCTCTATATGACTTTATACTCATGCCTTCTTCTTCTCTTCACTATTGCCTATTGCCTATTGCCTTCTTTTATTGCCTTCTTCCTACATCATGTCACCCATGCCGCCCATGCCACCCATGCCGCCCATGCCGCCCATATCATGTCCGCCCGGTCCTCCCTCTCCTTCTTCCTTGGGCTTATCCGTAATAACCGCATCGGTCGTCAGCAGCAATCCAGCCACACTGGCTGCGTTATGTAAGGCGGTACGGACAACCTTCGTCGGATCAATGATCCCTGCCTTAACGAGGTCTTCGAAAATGAGTTTACTGGCATTAAAACCAAACGCGCCCGTACCTTCGATAATCCTGTTAACAACAACGTTGCCTTCTTCGCCTGCGTTAGTAGCAATTTGCCAGGCAGGCATCTTCATCGCTTCGTAAACGATCTTGGCTCCGGTTTTTTCATCACCTTTCAAACGCAGATTGACCGCCGCCTCGCGAGCGCGGATCAAAGCCACCCCGCCACCCGCGACAACTCCTTCTTCGATTGCCGCTCTGGTAGCGTGCAGTGCATCTTCCACACGCGCCTTGATCTCTTTCATTTCCATCTCACTGGCAGCCCCCACATTAATCTGCGCCACTCCGCCAGCCAGCTTAGCCAGCCTCTCCTGCAGCTTCTCACGGTCATAATCGCTGGTAGTGCTTTCGATCTCACGCCGAATCTGCTTGATCCGCGCCTGAACGTCACTGCTCTTGCCGCTACCCTGAATAATGACCGTACTGTCACCATCGATAGTAATTTTATTCGCTGTCCCAAGGTCCGACGTCTTGACACCATCCAGTTCGACGCCCAGGTCCTTAAAGACTGCTTTCGCGCCGGTAAGAATGGCGATATCTTCCAGCATCGCTTTGCGCCGGTCACCGTAGCCTGGCGCCTTAACCGCACACACGTCCAATATCCCACGCAACTTATTGACCACCAGCGTTGCCAACGCCTCGCCCTCGATGTCTTCCGCGATAATCAGCAACGACCTCTTGCTCTTGGCCACCTTCTCCAGTAACGGAACCAGCTTCTGGGCCGATGAAATCTTATCCTCGAACACCAGTATCCACGGCTTCTCCATCTCACACGTCATGCTGTCCGCGTCGGTAATGAAATTCGGCGAAAGATAACCACGGTCGAACTGCATACCCTCTACTACATCGATGTGGGTCTCCAGCGTCCTGCTATCTTCTATCGTGATCACCCCGTCCTTACCTACCTTGCTAAAGGCCTCTGCCATAGTCTTGCCGATCCCGTAATCGTTATTGGCGCTGATTGAAGCTATATTGATAATGTCGTCTTCTTTTGTTACATCGATAGGCTTACTGATCTTGCCCAGTTCCTTACTGACCGCTTCCACCGCCGCCTTCATACCACGGTTCAACGCCATCGCATCGGCGCCGGCCGCTATATTACGCAACGCTTCTTTGAAAATCGCCTCCGCCAGCACCGTCGCTGTCGTCGTGCCGTCGCCGGCTACATCGGAAGTCTTACTGGCCGCTTCCTTCACCAGTTTAGCGCCGAGATTCTCCACTTTGTCTCTAAGCTCAATCTCTTCTGCCACCGTAACTCCATCTTTGGTCACGGTAGGGCCGCCCCAGCTCTTGTCCAGTACAACATTTCTACCACACGGTCCTAATGTGCTCTTGACCGCCGCCGCCAGTTTACTTACGCCTTCCAAAAGTGCTTTGCGAGCATCACTGCCAAAAGCCAGATCCTTTTTCGCCATATCGTTGTCTCCTATGTTAAAATTTCCAATCTCATGATTTTACCATTCCAGTGAGCCACCAACGGGAGCGGTCCCTTGCAAACCATACTGGAACAGAAAAAGTGGCCATGCCACCCATTAGGTATAACACCTCATTACCGTATGCAGCAAAGACAGTGCCAAATCACTTCCCCCTCCTTCGCCACCATCACATATCTGCTTATATCAAAAAGAGTTACGTTACAAATTAATCCGACACTATACCCCCGTCGCCCACGCCATATTGACAAAACTGACAGAATGACATCTCAAACAATGCCAACCTGACAGCCCTCTCCCACAGCCACAACCACCTGCATTCCTGCTATTTTGGCAGTAAACTACCCCAGCACAAGCCTATTCCAACAAACCATCATCGTAGCTATCCTATTGAAAAATAAGCACTTACATACACTCCCGCACAATTGGCACAGCTTTTGCAACCATCGAACACAGAGCCATATCATACTTATGTACAGGCACAATTTTGACCGGAAAAAGGAGTTGATATATGCGATTCGACAAATTCACAGTTAAAGCCCAACAGGTGATCGCCGACACACAGGAAATCGCCGCTAACAGCAATCACTCCACCCTGACCACCCTGCATTTGTTGGCAGCAATGCTCAGAGAGGACAAGGGCGGTGTTGTCGTGCCGATCCTGGAAAAAATCGGTTGTAATGTGGACCAGATTAAGTCTATGGTCGAAAGTGAACTCGACCGATTGCCAAAAGTCAGCGGTTCCTCGCAGCAATTAGCCGGGGATCCCGCTTTGAACCGTGTTATGGCTCAGGCCGCCGGAGAAGCCGACTCGCTTAACGATAAGTACATCAGTAGCGAGCACTTACTGTTGGCGATGTTGGAGATCGACAGTACCGCCAAGGAGATTCTGACCGTCAATTCAGTCAAACGCCAGGATGTTCTCTCGGTAATGAAAGAAATTCGCGGCGGTCGCAGTGTGGTCGATCAGAATCCAGAAGAAAAATACCAGGCCTTGGCACGTTATGGTATCGATCTGATCGAGCTGGCGCGTAAAGGCAAACTGGACCCTGTCATCGGTCGTGACGAAGAAATACGTCGATGTATGCAGGTGTTATGCCGGCGGACCAAAAATAATCCGGTACTGATCGGTGAGCCGGGCGTTGGCAAAACCGCTATCGTGGAAGGGCTGGCACAGCGTATTGTCAACGGCGATATCCCCACAATGCTCAGTGGCAAGCGTATTATCGGTTTGGACATGGGCGCTCTTATCGCTGGCGCCAAGTTTCGTGGTGAATTTGAGGATCGGCTCAAGGCCGTGCTCGAAGAAGTAACCCATTCCGACGGCCAAATCATCCTGTTTATTGACGAATTGCATCTGGTGGTGGGTATCGGCAAAGCCGAGGGAGCTGTCGATGCCGGCAACTTATTGAAGCCGGCCCTGGCCCGCGGGCAGTTGCGATGTATCGGGGCTACAACCCTGGATGAATACCGCAAATACATCGAAAAAGACGCCGCCCTTGAACGGCGTTTTCAGCCGATTTTGGTGACCGAGCCGTCGGTGGAAGATACCATCGCCATTCTGCGAGGTCTGAAACATCGTTATGATACGCATCATGGCATACGAATCGCCGACGGGGCGCTGGTGGCGGCGGCTACGCTGAGCAACCGGTATATTACAGATCGTTTTTTGCCGGACAAGGCTATCGATCTGATAGACGAAGCGGCTTCACGTTTGCGGATCGAAAATGACTCACTGCCGAGCGAACTCGACGAGCTTCGCCGCAGGATTATGCAACTGCAGATTGAACGCGAAGCACTCAAAAAGGAGACGGACAATGCTTCCAGTGACCGCCTGACCAAAATTGAGCATCAGTTGGCCGAGCTTGGTGAACGCGACCGCCAGCTCACCGCCCAATGGGAAAACGAAACCGGGCAGTTGCGTCAGCTCAAGGAAATGCAGGAAAAAATCGCCGAGGCCCAGACCGAGTTGGAAGACGCTATGCGACGCGGCGATCTGGAAACCGCGGCACGTCTGCGATATGGTACTATCGCGGAGTTAAAAAAACAGTTGAAGGAAGAGCAACAACAAGCTGAATCGCGGCGCGACGGTCATAGTCTCGTCAAGGAAGAAGTCACCGATGATGAAGTTGCTCAGGTAGTTGCCAAGTGGACCGGGATACCTATTTTACGCCTGTTGGCCGGCGAGAAAGAAAAACTTCTGCAGATGGAAAAATATATCAGCAAGCGAGTAGTCGGGCAGGCTGAAGCGGTTCGCGCGGTCAGTGACGCGATCCGCCGTGGCCGCGCGGGACTTGGTGATCCGAATCGGCCTATTGGCAGTTTTATTTTCCTCGGTCCGACCGGCGTGGGCAAAACTGAGTTGTCCAAGGCGCTGGCGGAGTATATGTTTAACGATGAGCGTGCTATGGTACGAATCGACATGAGCGAGTTTATGGAGCCGCACAGCATTGCCCGGTTGATCGGGGCGCCGCCAGGTTATGTCGGGTATGAAGAAGGCGGCCGATTGACTGAAACGGTTCGACGCAGGCCGTACTGTGTCATTCTTATGGACGAGATCGAAAAGGCGCATCGCGATGTCTTCAATGTTCTGCTGCAGATACTTGACGATGGCCGGCTCACTGACGGGCACGGACGAACAGTCAATTTTAAGAATACCGTTATTATTATGACCAGCAATCTGGCTAGTACGCAAATACAAGAATTGGCTGAGAATAAAGGGACCGAATGGGAGATCGAAACACACGTACGAGAAGCATTGAAAAGGGTGTTTCGACCGGAATTCCTCAACCGGATCGATGAGACTATTATCTTTCATTCGCTGGAAAAGGAACAGTTACGCCAGATTGTCGATATTCAACTGGGCTATCTGAGCGATCGTCTAAATCAACGTAACATATCACTTGAGGTAACCGATGCCGCCAAGAATTTACTGTTGGAAGAAGGTTACGACAGCACTTACGGTGCCAGGCCGTTGAAACGCGCTATCCAGCATAAACTGGAAAACGCCTTATCGCAGAAACTGCTCGCAGGCGAATTCTCCGATGGCGATACAATCACCATCGACGCGGCCGGTTATGGTTTTAGATTTGGTAAAAAATAGGGCCGGATAGAAAAAAAACACGCAAGGCACGAGAAAAAATCTTTGCCGATTTCTTGAAGCCTCAATTAATCTCAAATCTGCGTAATCTGCGGACCCTGTTCTTTTCCTTCCACCTTCTGAAATCTCAAATCTGACTTCTTCCCTCTTCCTCCCCCCTAGTACCTATTACCTGGTGCCTATTGCCTTCTTCCTTATCTCTGTCCCTATTATTTATCTTCTTTCTCTGTGCCCTCCATGGCTAATTTAGAACTGGAAACGGGAACGTAGCTAGTTTTTTTGGAAACCTGGCGACAATCACCTGGTTGGCGTGGGCCTTGACGCCCAACCACTTCCTTCAAAAGGTATTCTTGATTCCCTGTAACCGTTCAGGCCTTTTCAGGCCTGCGGTAAGAGCGATGGAGCATGACTTTGGAAATAATAAGCGGACAAGGCATTTTGGATGGTACCGTCAATAATAATGGGAGCCTCTAAAAATTGCTTTTGTCACGAGAACGAGCGAAATTTTCGTCAGCGAGGCAGAGGTCAAAAATCGCCGCAGGCATAGTTGAAACTATGTTGAGGACGATTTTTGGCCGATAACGATGCTGACGGAAATTGCAGCCGTTCGTAGTAAAAATGAATTTTTAGAGGTTCCCTAATGTTATCGGACATTCGCGGCCCTCTGCCTCAAAAAAACATCCTTGACATCGCTATGGAAATTGGGTACGCTACCTGCGAGTTGTTGTTTTACGGCTGGTTGTGTTTACCAGCCGAACTGGAAAATCAGACCCTAATGGCCTGAACGGTTACGATTAAATAACATGAAAAAGGAAACTATTAACATGAAAAAGGAAACTATGAACGTAGTAATGATAATCCCCACGGGTATCGGATGTGAGATCGGCGGCCACTGTGGCGATGGCAATGCGCCGGCGAGATTGTTGGGCGCATGCTGTGACACCTTGGTGCTCCATCCGAATGTGGTAAATGCATCCGATCTCAACGAGATGCCCGAGAATGCGCTGTACGTGGAAGGAAGCCATCTGGACCAGTTCCTGCAGGGCAAGCTCTTCCTGCAGAAGGTCCGGTCCAACAAGGTGCTGGTGGTCGTGAACAAGGCGGATTACCAGTCCATCAACGCCGTGTCAGCCGCCCGCATCACCCTGGGCCTGGATGCGGAGATCCTGGAACTGAAGGTGCCGCTGAAACTGATTGCCCGAATGGAAAACGGCATAGCCACGGGCGATGTGCTGAACTGGGAAGAGCTGGTGGAGCAGGTCAGGGATCTTGAGTTTGACGCCCTGGGCATCGCTACGCCCATTACCATCTCCAGCGAGGCGCTGGCGATCTATTGGCGTGATGGGGGCGTCAATCCTGTCGGTGGCGTGGAGGCTCTTGCCACAAGGTACATTGGCGAAGCGCTCGACAAACCATGCGCCCATGGCCCGGTGGACTATGCGCTGACCGGGTTCAAGGAAGTGGTGGATCCGAGAATTGCTGTCGAGATCATCACCGAAAATTTCATTCACTGCCTCTTGAAGGGCTTGCATAAAGCCCCGCGGATCAGTCGTATAAGCGGCATGAGCGGCAAGGATGTTGACTGCATGGTGTCGCCCTACGGCTGTTTCGGCGCACCGCATCAGGCGTGTCTTGATGCAGGCATCCCGGTGATCGTGGTGCGAGAGAATAAGAGTTGCCTCAACCATCCCGAACACCCGAAATTCATCTATGTTGAAAACTATATCGAGGCTGCGGGCATGATTATGGCCATGAAGGCGGGCGTGCATCCTGCAACGGTGAGACGACCTGTGGCATATACCACTGTGCGGAAAGCATAGGGCTTTGCGCACTACTGTCCGGTTAAGCCTTGCGACAGTTGCTGTAACTTAATTAAACTCAAGATGTTGTGAGAAAAAATGACTGTTTTCGACTTCAACTTGCTCGTAAACTTTGGCCAAATTACTTTCATGGCGA
>Ga0315290_10000182_pt1 | contig 38299 bp, 30 predicted proteins | sample YL17G12_0_MG_FD_203627 | JGI IMG/M metagenome (GOLD analysis project Ga0315290, IMG submission 203627) | Sediment microbial communities from Yellowstone Lake, YNP, Wyoming, USA - YL17G12_0 | ecosystem: Environmental > Aquatic > Freshwater > Lake > Sediment | place: USA: Wyoming | collected... | reverse complement strand
GCATCGTTATCGGCCAAAAATCGTCCTCAACGTAGTTGAAACTACGCCTGCGGCGATTTTTGACCTCTGCCTCGCTGACGAAAATTTCGCTCGTTCTCGTGACAAAAGCAATTTTTAGAGGCTCCCTTTTGTTTTATGCCTGTTTTTCGGCACAAGTCCGCAAACCGCGGCTAAGTCGGCGATTATTTGCGTATATCCCGACGACGGGTTTTTGTACTTGGAATTTTTGGCTCAGAGCCCATACGCCACCGCACAGAACTCCCGGGGCAAACGAATCCGGAGCAAGCAGGCTCGAACTCATCGCATGTAAAAAAGAAAGATAGATTATACATCCCCCTCCCAGCAGCGATAAATACCGATTGCCGGGATCCTCATCGTAAAGCCAGATTGTCCTTGCCCTGCGAATAATTGACAGAGGAAGATATATACTATAAACGCACAAGCCGACAAGGCCAAGCTGGGAAAGATAAGTGGCATGTCCTGCATGTCCAAACGCGATTCTTGTCTCCGCAGACCCTCTTCCAAAATCCATGTTTTGAAAGAAAGATAACCCCCGCCCAAAAACCAATGTACCTTCGTACCAGTGTTGAAGTTCGGTTGTGTAAGCTCTAATACGAGAGCCTGCACTTGAGTCATGTTCCGACGTATCGTCCAAACGAAAGAGCCGGTGTGATATTATTCCGAACGGATCAAGATTGGGGGACATTTTGCTAAAGGCGCCAAAAGCAAGTGTACATGCCGCAAAAACAATGATGGAGTTGCGCAGGCTCGAAACCAATCGACGCCGCTGTTCAAATAGCAGAAATACTACCGGAACAGTTGCCGCCAATGCAAACCATATCGACCGTGTCTGGGTAAGAAATACGCCGAGAACCAAAAGACCTCCGGCAGCAAGATACAATGTTTTGAAAAGGGGTCTCTTGGGCAGCTTCCATACTATCGCAACTGCCAGAAATACCGGCGTTACTCCACCAGCCAAAAAATCGATAGAGCGAATCATATTATAGTTTGTTGCATCCACCCAAAACGACCGTTGCGTAATGATAACAAGCCAGCAATGCTGGAGAGCCGCCAGGATCACTCCAGCCAGAAGGGCACCGATCAGAAGTTTGGCCCTGTGGGGACTGTTAACAAAATTAGCCCCCAGGAACAAACCTATGGGAAACGCCAAAGCCCAACTGGTCGCCCGGACGGTGTTATATGCCCAGCCAAACCTGGCAAAACTTTGCATGGCGCCAACAAACAGGGCAAACAAGATCAAGGCTAAAACCTGCGGAATTACAACTCGTGATTTATTGTTCCACCTGTCAACAAACAAGCCCAGCAGCCCAATCAGAACACACGCATCTTTCAGATTCAGATAAGGGCCGAGAAACGAGGTACGCGTTGCATTAAACTCATCCGCACTGCCGGCCACTATCAGCAGACAACCCAAAAGAAAAGCCTTGTATGGCCTTATTATTGCCAGGGGGATCCCAACAGCCAGAAGAATAATTAACACGAAGGCCGGATAGCCGATATTCATAAGCATAGTTTCCACGGTGCCCTGGCTAATGAAAGGATATCCTTTAACTCAAACGTATAGGAATTTGCATTTAACTTACAGTTTTCGACCAATGTATGTCATGTGGTCGCGATTGCGCGCCGGCGGCGGACTGTGTTGATTAAGCTTGTAAAGAAAGGAATACTTTTCGGCAAACGGTTTGAACATCCCATACAGTTTTCGGTATGCGTGAAAACCGCAGGCCCGGCATGTACGCTGGATGCGTGTTTTCCAGTCTGTTTGTATTCGCATGCCTGTTAAAAACGATATTTCCGACAGACCCTCCAGTGCGGTGATTTCTCTCAGCGCCGAGGGCGTCAACACGCACAAATGGCCGAATATCGCCGTATAGTACCAGTTTTCACGCAGGATTCGAGCTGTCAAACAGTCCGCATTACCTGTTTGAATAACCAAATATCCATTGGGAGCGAGCATTCTGGTTATATGGTGAACGGCCTCCCGCGGATTGGGAAGATGTTCTAACACGTCCAGGGCTATAATCAGATCGAATTTGAACGGAAAACTGACCGACAGAAAAGAATCGCAAAGGGCCTGAAATCCCTTTTCACGCACCCGATCACAGGCTTCTTCAGAGATATCCACGCCGAATTTATCCATCACCGACGGAAGAGCAGCCAAAAGAGTTCCATCTCCACATCCTATATCGAGAACCCGACCTCTTCCTATTTCTTTGGCGATACGACGTATCGACTTCAAGACGATTCGCTTTTCCCACTGGCCGTTTCTATGCCGGTCAAGGTTCTTGTTCGTCGCGGTAGCGTAGGTATTATAATATTGCCTCAGGAAATCCGCATGGGGAACACATTTCACACCTGTCGAACCGCAGCGATTGCATCTTATCAGATAACGAACAGGTTCGATACCTTTCGGCAACGCCGCCTGAATAAGAGATACCTGTCCGAATGGTACTATTTCCCGGCTTTCACAACTGGGACACCGCTGCCGTTCAACATTGTTTTTGGCTGTTTCCATTGGTTTCATCAGAAGTTGATTACCTTGGTGATAATCGAACAATTAGCTTAACTCCGTTTGTGCGGATGGCCTGCATCCACTGCCGCATCACGAAGAAACGAACCTCTACACCTCATTGCCTCATGACAAGCTCATAATTCTTTATTACATCTAATTTTTCAACTAAGATATTAGTTCGTTTGTCAATCCCCGATAAATTCAAATGATAAATGCTGTCATAAAAGTAGTTTTTATCAAATATGCTTTCGTCCGGTTCGATGATCTGTGGAATGTCACATTCTGCAGACATCACGTTGTCTATTAACTCTATTTCAGGTTTGTATCTGAAGTAGTATTCGTCAAGAACTGCAGGATAGGCAAAGAATACACTTGCCCCTTTGCTCTCGCAAATACTCTTAAATTCATTTAGCTGTTTGATTATACGCCTTGCGGATCTTTCGTTTACTAATAATGCATGCATTTCAAAACGACGGTCCACATCCCGGTCCATTTTATAATGACAAACAACGTCGCCATATTGATTAAACGAATCTCTGGTATATGGTTTATGAGGGGCTGTGTCTCTACCGACCAAATTGTAAAAGGATTTCCGTGCAATACTTCCTAAGAACAGATGCATACTATCAGCAAGTTCTTTCATATCCCCAAGTTCGATAAAATTAATACTTTCAGGTCTGTGCTGCAGGGCTCTCATAACATAATTTCCGGATTTGACCTGCCCAAACTGTTCGTACTCCAATGATATAAGAACGACATCTCCCCGGCCCAATTGTCCGGTAATTTCATTAAGCATAAAGGGAAGCCCCAATCTGGCATGAAGAGCCATATTAACCACATTTATGCCCAGTTTATCCTGCAGAACATCCGATTTGAGCCCGAACGCCAGATTGGATCCTCCCACCAGAACCAATCGAGGACTGACGGTTGACGCCAGGCGGACATGCTTGTCTTTGGCCGCAGCGTAATAGCTGTTATCATTTGTCGGATAATTGACAACGATGAGCAGTCCAATCACAAATTGAACAACAACAAACAAACTCATTTCAACGACGAATTTCTTCATTTCGCCCTTAAAACTGGAAATAGATGAACTGGCCTGACGATATCGCGCCAAACACCACTATTATCCATACAATCGCGGAGTACATGGCAAGTCTCACAATACGTGGAACCTTCAGGCACAGGAATGGGTTGTTCTGCGAACGCGTAAACCATTCGGCCGCAATTAGCAACACACACAATGAAATGTACTTGGATTGGCCGGCCAACGTATGGCCGAAAATGCTTATCGATTTCCAATCGGCAATTCCGCCGGCAATCCTGCTGATGATCGCAAACGATTCGGAAATGTCAGCCGCTCGAAAGAATATCCAGGAAAAACATATAATAGACATGGTTACTGCAACCTTGAACACATAGCTCAAAGACGGAAATATCCCTTCCTCACCGGGCGGCATGGCAGGATTCGTCCTTCTTTTTTTACCCTCCAACAGGATCACCGGAATCACGGCCACCCCATTGACCAAACCCCAAAGTACAAAATTCCACGACGCACCATGCCAAAAACCGCTTATCATAAAAGTTGCCAGCACATTCACACACTGACGAAACTTCCCTTTGTGACTACCACCCAAAGGTATATAGACGTAATCACGAAACCATGTGGACAACGATATATGCCAGCGGCGCCAAAACTCAGATATATTTTTGGAAAAATAAGGGAAATTAAAGTTTTGCATCAGATTAATTCTAAAGAGTTTTGCCGTTCCTATGGCAATATCCGAATATCCGGAAAAATCACAGTATATCTGGAAGGCAAAAAATACAGTCGCCAGAACCAAAAGCCCACCCGAACAGTCAGACACTGACCCATAAGTTCTGTCCACTACAATTGCCAGATTATCCGCAATCACCATTTTCTTAAACGCGCCCCACAAAATCATTTTACTGCCCAGTTTCCCCTGATCGTATGAAAACTCTCGAGGTACCTTAAATTGGGGAAGCAGGTTCTTGGATCTTTCGATCGGGCCGGCAACAAGTTGCGGGAAGAATGAAATAAAGGTTAAATAATCGATTATACTGCGTTCGGGTTTTATCTTATTTCGGTAAATGTCTATGGTGTATGCCAGGGTCTGAAAGGTATAAAAACTTATCCCTACCGGCAGTATGATGCTTAGGGTCCTCAAATTGACTTCCAGACCCATCGCATTTGTCAGGGATGCCAGGTTTTCTATGAAAAAGTTACAATATTTGAAAAAGCCCAGGAAGCCGATATTTGTAATAATGCTTACAAGTAACAGGCATTTTCTTCTATGTACGTTCGTGCTCCCGGCCAGCAATCTGCCGACGCAATAATCCACCACGCTCGATACCAGCATCAAAACGCAGAACCGGTAATCCCACCAGCTATAGAATAAGTAGCTTGATATAAGAAGTGTCAGATTCTGGCCCAGTCGCGTCTTCAGCCGCCAATGGATGGTAAAAACCAGTAAAAGAAACAAAAAAAATGTGATGGTTGTAAAGGTCATATTTTGATTATGGCTGTTCCTTTAAATTGTTGCCTTTATTGTTTTTCCCCAGCAAAGACAAACGTTCCACAGTGCCACGCCGGAAGTCGTCCTTTTTCTCGTGTCACAACCTTGTGTAATATCGGTTTGAAATCCTCAAGATAAGGAATGAGAGTTTCTTCTGTAGAGAATTTGTGTGGATGGCCTACATCCCCTGCCGCCTGACGCTTCTCGGCGGTTGCCCGCAGATCATCGTCGTTTGTCAGTTCCTGCCCCAGGATCAGAATCCCTCCCGCTTTGACAACTCGGATCAAATTCGCCAGGCACAGATTAACGTCCCTTACATGATCGAGGACGTTGATGCACACCGCCAGATCAAAAACTCCATCGGCATACAACTTCTCTTCCAGAGAATGATCGTCGATCAGCCACTGACGTTTTTTCCACTTTTTGGCAAGAATGCCGTTATAAGTAACATAGTGTCGTGCCAGCGGGTCGCTCGCCACGACATGATGCGCCTCGCGGTTTTTCAGAATGAGCCGAAGGTTGGTGAACGGACCACAGCCAAACTCAATTACATTGCCTAACTCCTGCGGCACAAAATTGTATCCATCAAATGCCTTTTCCCACCAGTAGTTGGAAGTTTCACCCTCAATACTTTTGAAATACTTCTTTATAAACGTTTTTAAGAACCGCAGTTTACCGATACTCTGCTGTTGTTTGACAAATCGATCCCAGAAACTTTTTTCCCACTTTTGGGCACTTTCCCACTGCTCCAGCCCGATATCTTTATACATAGAACAAATCCTTTCCGGTCTTAGTTGTGATTTTCGTTATTCTTCTTCCTGGCAACGCAAAGATGCATGTGGTTATGGAAAAATGGAATCTGTGAAAATAGCCGGTTTATCATTCTGCCGTGCGGATACACCACAAATTTGCAATGCACATATTTGGCAAATAACCGGCCGAATTCGTGGTACAGACCATCGGTCTGATAAAGAGGTATGCTTTCCAGAATTTCATATTGAGATTCATGAAGAATTTTTTTGAACTCATCAGGAGCAAAACGATACTCATAAAAATCCCCCCATTCGGGAAAAACGTGCCATTTGTATCTTGGATTATATAAATTCCAGCCGGTATGTTCGAGTTGCTTCTTACCAAGCATTTTCCTTAGAAGTGGATTGGCGGATACTATATGGGTGATTCCACAGAACGGTCCTTTCAGTCTTCTCAACCGGTTCAGGCATGGTATAGTGATCAGTGCGATTCCGCCGGGTTTCAAAACTCTCAGCATCTCAGCCAGCGGCCGATACGGTCCTTCCACAAAATGTTCGACAACCCCTATCGAGATTACTCCGTCAAACGTTTCGTTTTCGTAAGGCATTTTTTCGACATCACCCTGAACAACCGGCAATTCCGGCCATTTTTCTCTCACATTCTCAACTGTCGTCTGGTTATATTCGATACCGGTGCAATCGTAGCCCCTTTCGTGAAGATACTTCACGTACCGGCCTGCGCCACACCCGGCCTCGAGTATCCTGCCGGACCTGGAAAAATACTTGAAAATATAGGGGGTCAGCGGATCTTCTTCGCAGGAAGCCAACAGATAATCAAAGTTTTCCGGTTTCCACGAGAATACGGTGGACATTGTTTCAGTTACTCTCCAAAATCATGTCAATGCCGGATATCCTCAAGTGATGTCAAGTTTCTTGCGGATCGTACCGACAAATCTTTCCCAAGTATATTGACGTTCGACGGTTTCTCTGGCCTTATCAGCTATGTTCATCAGCTCTGCTTCGTCGGCATATTGAAGGTCGCGTAACACTTCGACACTTCGGTCCTCATCGTCGCGAAAAATATTTCGCATGTATTCCGTTTCGTAATAGCCCGATTGTGGCGTACAGACCACCGGGAAGCCCCAGGCCATGCTCTCCAGAATCGTTGTCGGATTGGGATCGGCACGCGAGGGACTGACAAAAAAGTCGAAATCCCGGGCTATTTTTTTCATGAACTCGCCGGTCAAAGGCCTTACTGTGCTGATCCTGGAGACCCCGGCTATCTCCGAACCACGGCCGATCCAACCACACGAAAAACCGTCTTCACGGGAAAACAACCTGCTGAGAAAATCCACCCCTTTCATCGGATCATTTTTGCCGATGTAAAGAAAACGCCGCTTACCCGGCGGGTTAAACCCGGTTTTAACACGCGGGAAATGTTCCGTATCTATGGCCATATCCAGCCGGACCATTTTGGGTATCCAATGAGCAAAAGGACTCGCCGGCCACAGATCCCACCAATACTGCCCCATTATGCCAAAGAGAATATCCGCCCGCGGAAGCAGTCTGTCAATAGCGTCAAGATATGCCTTGTTTATATGAATCGTCTCGATATCGGTATCACAATGCAAAGGTGAGATCAATCCAAAAACCCTCGGCCGGACTGACTGGCCAAGAGACAACTCCGTCACACCCTGCTCTCCGGAGCGAAATGGGAAGTACGGATGCCCAAGAAAAATATCATCGGACTTAAACCGGCAGCGTAGTTGTTCGTTGAAACTGTAAAGCAGCGTTGGCATGTGGGAGGAAAGTCCATGAAAAATGTGTTTTGTATTCTCAAAGGGCGACTGTTTGGGCCACCAGTCCATATCCGGGTTTCTTCGGCTGCCGAAAAAACTCACAGGCAAACCTGATTTCTGAAGAAACCGGCAAATTCGGTGACTTGCCCTCCCGGCATATCCTTTGAGTGGAACAGTATAAACCAAATGACAAGTCATTCCGGCATCCCCTGATTTCTACTATTTATGGCACTCTGACTGGTTCCTGCCGATCTCTCGCGATGCCTCAATAATCAAATAGGCGGCTGAAAGAGCGGACAAAAAAAACAGACCTTCCAGAATCCCGTTCAACCAAACACGTCCGAACAGCAAAGCCGTTGCGCCCACCAAAACAAAATTCCCCCCGGCGACTATCATGCTGGAAACCAAATAACATTTCGCTTTACCAAGCCCAAGCAGCGTATGAAAAGCGGGAACGCCGACCAGGCTGACAAAGGTACACACGAGCATCAGACGAAACGCCATTGGAATAGCCTCGTTATATTTTTCCTGTAGCCATAGTTGCAGTAAAGGTCGCGCCACCAGAAGAAGTATGGCAAAAAGCGGCAAACCGCCTAAAATGATTAATGCCATACTTTTTCGATTTATGGCTCTGATCCTTTTGAGGCTGGTACCGGCAGTGCGCTGCGACAGAATGCTGATCTCCGGCATAATGGGCCGCAGCGCAGATTCAACCAGGGCGCGTATCCGAACGGCACTGTTATAGGCAATTTCATATATCGGAACCAATTCCACTCCGGCATAACGCGAAAGCATCATCTTATTGAAGGGACCCAAAAGCATTGCCATAATAGAACTGCCAAAAACTGTTCCGCCAAAATTCAGGAGTTTTTTCAATCGCTGAGTATCCAATCGAGCGGTTTTCAAAAACCGTATTTTTGCCGTCCGACGAATGAATATCAAACACACGGCATTCATAGTTATAAACGCGAATACGTTGCCCAACAAAAGGCTTTCTATACCGTATCCTTTCCATAGCAGTATCGTTGCAATACCAACGGTTATAACCTTGTTCAGGGTCCGGCAATAATTGGTAATATCCATTCGGCCCAAACCGGACAGTGTTGCGCCAAAAACCTGAACCATCAAAACATATACCGACAGAATGCCGACATAAGGCAATAACTTCAGGGCTATCGCCTCGTTTGCCACGCTCAGCTTGAACAATCCGATGATCTGCCTGTCAAAGCGGAGAACAATAAGCAATATGACGCTACCGCTGACACAAAGGACAGCCAGGGCGGTAAAAACATAACTTTCGATGTTCCTGATGTTGTTTTGACCATATTCTTCCGCTACTAACTTGGTAACAGCCTGGGAAATTCCCAGGTCTCCCAATTGGGCGAGATTGAGTACAACAGCTAAAACCAGCCATATCCCATAAAGCTCATAATCCAAAAAGCTCAAATAAACCGGGTATGCGACCCCCAGAACAGCAATATTTAAGATCGACGTTACAACACCGCTGGCCATATTAACGCGGAGCTGGCTGGAAAATAATCTCCTCATCATGAAATTTCTGCTCTTGAAAAATTCAACAAACTACCTCTCTAGCCCAGCGTGTAAATAAATGGACCCAGTCCTGTACTGGTGAGTATTACCAGCAACCCCATAAGCAATATAAAAATTACTATCGGTAACAGCCACCATTTTTTATTGTGTTTCAGGAAAAGCCAGAACTCTCCCAGCAGAGAGGTGCGTTCCTGCCGGGCCAGCTTGTCAAATTCGTCTTTTTTGGACTTCTGAGCATCTTCAGACATTTATGTTCTCCATTATTAGAATTGCCGGAAATACCGCTCCAGGGTTTTCGGAGGATCTCGGCGATACCAATAGCTTTTGGTATCCGCGTCAAAGTTACGGTGCATCAGATCACGACCGATCAGGCGAAACAATAGTCCCACCGGCGTTATCAGCAGAAAATAAAGCACTGCCAGCAAAACATAGCTGATCGCCAAACCAATCGGTAGCGTCACCAGCGTTAAACCGAGATAGATTATTCTGGTCAGTTTGAGTGAAATCAGGCTGACGATAAAAATTACGACACCGGCAGAAAAAATAATCAAGACCCAATTAAGCGCAAGCCCCTTCCAGTAGAATAACAGCGCAATGATGAGCATCGCAATCAGGGCGATCCTTCCGAAATTGCGAAGCTCCTTATTGCCGGGATTCCAGTTTATTTCTATCATCGCCATCAAAAACATTCCTTTTTGGGCAAAGCTTTTCAATCCAACTGAAATTGGGCTTTGTATTCATCCACTTCGTGCCGTGTGGCTTGTGGTTGTTCTTCTTTATACAGAAGTTGGTTTTCAAGGACGAGCACATCCATATTGGTGGCCATAAAGCATCGGTACGCATGTTCAGGAGAACAGACGATCGGCTCGCCGCGAATGTTAAAACTCGTATTGATAATCACCGAACAGCCTGTCTTTTCCTTAAACAAACTCATCAGGCGATGCATTTTCGGATGACGGTCTGGGTCAACAGTCTGTACCCTCGCCGAAAAATCCACATGGGTAACAGCCGGCACGACACTGCGTCTGGTCTTCAGTTTGTCCAGCCCTTTAGCCTGGTCCGTCTCATTCAATGACAAACGTTTGTCTTCCCGAACCGGCGCCACCAGCAGCATATAAGGACTGTCCTCTTCCGGTCGCATCTGAAAATAAGTATCCACATCCTCACGCAACACGCAAGGGGCAAAAGGGCGAAAGGACTCACGAAACTTGATTTTGCGGTTCATTACCGACTGCATTTTTTCGCTGCGGGCATCGCCGATGATACTGCGGCTTCCAAGAGCACGGGGACCAAATTCCATACGCCCCTGGAACCAGCCGATCACCTTTTCCTGGTTGATTAGGTCCGAGACCTTATCGAACAATTGCTGGTCATCGGCAAAAGAATGGTATTCGGCATTGACCGTATCGAGAAACTGTTTGATTTGCTCGTTGCTGTAGGCGGGCCCCAGAAGAGATGCCCGTTGCCGATCATTAACTCCATCGACTTTACGCTCATTATCCAGCAACTGATACCACACAAACAGTGCCGCCCCCAGCGCCCCGCCTGCGTCTCCGGCGGCCGGCTGAATCCAGATGTTCTCGAACGGACTTTCCCGTAAAATTCGGCCGTTACCAACACAATTCAAAGCCACACCCCCGGCCAGCACCAGATTCTTCATTCCCGTTTGACGATGCACATGTCGAGCAGCCCGGAGCATAACCTCCTCGGTAACCGCCTGGATCGATGCGGCAGCATCCATGTACAGCTCAGTCAGGGGCGCCTCGGAACTACGGGCGGGTGCGCCAAACAGCTTTTCGAACCTGGAACTAATCATTACCATCTTGTGGCAGTAGGCAAAGTACGACATATTCAGGCGGAACGAGCCATCTTCTTTCAAGTCGATCAGTTTTTCCATTATCAGATCATAGTATTTGCACTTGCCGTACGGCGCCAGGCCCATCAGCTTGTATTCGCCCGAATTAACGCGAAATCCGGTATAGTAAGTGAAAGCTGAATAAAGCAGCCCCAGCGAATGAGGAAATTGTATCGTATGTGTTAGCTCGATTTTGTTGTCCCTGCCGGTCCCAAAGCCGCTGGTGGTCCACTCGCCCACGCCATCCAGCGTCATGATCGCGGCTTCTTGGAAAGGTGAAGGGAAAAAGGCACTTGCCGCGTGTGATTCATGGTGCTCGGGAAATACATAACGTCCCTTGTATTTGTGGTTCAGGGCCTTATCCATCTCACGGGGCAGATGCAGCTTTTGTCGCAGCCACAACGGAAGAGCCGTCAAAAACTGCCGAAATCCGCGCGGACCATAGCCGACATAAGTTTCCAGCAGTCTCTCGAACTTCAACAACGGTTTTTCATAGAACACAACATAATCAATATCCTCGGCGGAAATCCCGCCGGCTTCCAGACAATAGTTAACCGCATTACATGGAAAGTCGTAATCGTGTTTCTTACGGGTAAATCGTTCTTCCTGGGCGGCAGCGATAATCTCGCCATCGCGCACCAACGCTGCGGCACTATCGTGATAGAAAGCGGAAATTCCCAGAATATTCATATTGTTAACCTTCGCGGTTTTTTTGACCCAGTTTTCATTCAACAGGGCCTGTTACGCGAAAATCCCGCTGCCGGACAATCAGTTCGGATCAAAATGAAACCCTTTTTGTGTGAAAAAGTGTATGATTTTTTCCACACATTCACTCACCGGCCATTCGTGGGTGGGCACAATCAGGTCCGCCTCATCCGGCGCCTCGTAGGGAGCGGTAACGCCCGAAAAGTTTTTAATTTGGCCGCTACCGGCCAAATCGTATATACCGCTGTTGTCTCTTTGCCGACAAACCTCTATCGGGGCCGAAAGGTATATCTCAAAGAAACGATCCGCGCCGATGATTTCCCTGGCAAGCTTTCGGCCTTCTTTATAAGGCGAAAGAAACCCACAGATCGCAATAAGTCCCGCGTCGTTAAGGAGCCGGGCCACTTCCCCGGCCCGTCGGATATTTTCGCAGCGGTCATCGGCGCTGAACCCCAGGTCCTTACTGAAACCTAAGCGGGCGTTTTCACCGTCCAGCACATAACAGTTTCGCCCGGCATCGAAAAGTCGCCGTTCCAGCGCGTAAGCAATCGTACTTTTGCCCGAACCGCTCAAGCCGGTCAGCCAAACAGTCATCGGTTCCTGTCCCATGAGCCTGGCCCGTTCCCCAACGGTGATTTGGCTCGTATGGCGATTGACATGCTTGCTTTTGGGTTCGCTGTGAATTTTCTCGGACGACGGCTGCAGTTCGTTCGGTTCACGGTCGAGGATCATCCCGGCGCCCACCGTATTATTCGTAATGCGATCGATAACGATAAATGAACCAGTCGCACGGTTACGCGAATACGGATCGTGGGCAATCGGCCGACTGGTCGTCAGGACACACCGACCTATCTCGTTAAGTTTCAGTTCGTCGGCTGTGTCGCGGTGCAGCGTATTGACGTCCACCCGATAACGCAATGTCGAAACAGTTGCCAAAACAGTCCGGGTAGCGTGTTTGATAAAGTATTCTTTCCCAACCTGCATAGGTTCTTGAGCCATCCAGACCAGCATAGTATCCAATATCCGATCAACCCTTGGCACATTATGTATATGTACCAGCATCTCACCGCGACTAATATCGATTTCGTCTTCGATTGTTATCCCGGCCGCCAGTGGCGCAAAAGCCTCGGCGAGTTCGCCGTCCGGGCCAAAGACCGTCCTGACCCGGCTGCGCATTCCAGAAGGGATTACCATAACTTCATCTCCCGGCTTGATTGTCCCGGAAGCTATCGTTCCCAGATAACCCCTGAACGTCTGGTCCGGCCGCAGCACATACTGCACCGGGAAACGCAGATCAATCAGGTTACGGTCGGAAGCAATGTGTACCGTCTCCAAATGGTGCAACAGCGTGCCGCCCTGATACCAGGGCATGTTTTCGCTGGCGGTGACAATATTATCACCTTTCAGCGCGCTGACCGGAATGAATGTTAGGTCTGCAACCTCGAGTTTAGCCGCGAAGTTACGAAACTCCCCGCATATCCGCTCGTAAACCTCCTGCGAATAATCTACCAGGTCCATTTTATTGATCGCCACTACTATGTGAGGGATACCCAGCAATGAGGCAATAAAAGTATGCCTTTTAGATTGGGTGACCACCCCCTTTTGGGTGTCAATCAAAACAATGGCCAAATTGGCCGTCGATGCCCCGGTCGCCATGTTGCGGGTATATTGTTCATGGCCCGGCGTATCGGCGATAATAAACTTCCTTTTGGGCGTCGAGAAATAGCGATACGCCACATCTATGGTAATACCCTGTTCACGCTCGGCCTTCAATCCATCGGTAATCAAAGCCAGGTCCAGTTCGCTCTGCGTCGAACCTTTCCTGCCGGAGGCATCACGCACAGCGGCAAGCTGATCTTCGTAGATACCCTTGGCCTCGAACAGTAATCGGCCGATAAGCGTGCTTTTCCCGTCGTCCACGCTCCCGGCGGTAACAAAACGAAGCAGGTCTTTCTGCTCATCCCGCCGCAGTAAGGTCGCGGCGTCGAGACTGACCCTCGGCCCACGGCGAAGCTGACGCTTGCGTTCATCGCGGTACAGTAATGTAGCGGTGCTCATTATTAATTATACCTGTTCAAAAGTAACCTTCTTTTTTCTTCTCTTCCATCGATCCTTCACAATCCTGGTCCACAGCGCGACTTTCACGTTCGCTTTTACATGTCAGCATAGTTTCTTCGATGATCTCTTCAAGGGTGGTCGCCTCGGACCGGATGGCTCCGGTACACAACTGACAGCCGAGCGTTCGGAATCGAACCATCATTTCTTCCACCATTTCGCCGGGTTTGGGCCGATTGAGCTCGCCGGCCAACAGTAACATTCCGTTCCGTTTGATAACAGGTCGCTTGGCCGCGAAATACAGCGGAACGATCGGTATCTTCTCCACATAAATGTAATGCCATATATCAAGCTCGGTCCAGTTGGAAAGCGGGAATATCCGGAACGATTCACCTTTAACATGACGGGTGTTATAGAGGTTCCACAGCTCGGGACGCTGATTTTTAGGGTCCCACTGCATAAACGAGTCGCGAAACGAAAATATTCTTTCCTTGGCTCGGGATTTCTCTTCGTCGCGCCTGGCGCCTCCGAAAGCAGCGTCAAAATTATATTTCTTCAGCGCATCGATAAGCGCCTGTGTTTTCAGCATGTTCGCACACATCGTACACGTCCAGTTTTCCGCCGGACCGATGCGATCCAGAGCCTCCTGATTAGTGCACACAATCAATCGGACGCCGACCTCTTGCGCAAACCAGTCGCGAAACTCGATCATTTCACGAAACTTAAAAGTGGTATCAATGTGCAGCAGGGGAAAAGGAATCGGCCCTGGTGCAAAAGCCTTTTGCGCCAGCCGCACCATTACCGAGGAATCTTTTCCTACCGAGTATAGCATCACAGGGTTCTCGAACTCACCCGCCACTTCCCTCATAATATGTATGCTTTCAGCTTCCAACTGCTTCAGGTGCGAGATATTGTACTGCATTGTTTTTTCGTCTGGTTGTGTTGCTCGGACCGCTTTGGGAGACCGTAAAGCATCGCCCGACCCGGTAGCGTACTTATTCGCAGCATAATCATCGGATACGTCAACCATCTCTGGCTCCTCAAACTCTATCGACAATGGCTAAACTCCTGCGTTTTGACCTGACCTTCGGGCCTGGAAAGTACCCCACGTTTAAGAAGATAGTCCCAGATAGCCTCGACACACTCCTGTAGGGACATCTTGTGTGTGTGCAGAATCATTTCGGGATCTCTCGGCGGTTCGTAGGGCGCATCGATACCGGTGAATTCAACGATTTCACCAACTCTGGCTTTTTGATAAAGACCCTTTGGATCACGCTTTTCGCACTCTTCCAAAGGCGTATCGAGATAGATTTCTATGAATATCCCATCGTCAAGGGCTTGGCGCGCGGCATCGCGTCCAGCCCTGTAAGGTGAAATGAACGAAGTAATCGCAATCATACCTGACCGGGCGAACAGGGCTGCCACTTCTCCGATCCGCCGGATGTTTTCACGACGATCCTCAGCCGAAAAACCCAAATCGCGGTTAAGACCATGACGAACATTATCACCATCCAGTACACAAGCCGGGTGACCACCGCGTACCAACTGTTCTTCCAGCATACAGGCAATTGTGCTTTTGCCGGACCCCGACAAACCCGTCAGCCAGACAACGCAGCCTCGCTGACCGAGCAGTCTTTCGCGATCTTCGAGACTCAACCGACTCGACTGCCATATAATATTCGTTTCCTTCACTGCCTTATTCAAATCATATCTCCACGTCAATGGGTTTATCACATGTTTCTATTTGTACTGTTTCGATGCCTGACTATCTCTCGAATTGTATCGTATGCGGTCGCACTGGCGGCAATGATACCGTCAACGAGCGTCTGGGGCTGATTGAAAACAAACGGCTCACCAGAGCACCGCCGCGCCTTTCCGCCCGCCTCTTCGACCAGTAACACCCCAGCGGCAATGTCCCATTCATTTTTTGGTGTAAGGCTCAGCACCGCATCGGCCCGGCCGGCAGCCACCCGGGCCAGCTTATAAGCGATTGACCCGCAAGGATGTATCTCCATTAGAGCTTCAAGAGACTCGAACATCCCCTTCTTGAGATCCGATCGGCTGGCTTCCACTATCGGTTTGGCACCCAGCGAATGGTCAGACATAATTGCATGACCGTTAAGCTTTGCCCCGCCGTTTCGTACTGCCTCGAAAAGTTCTCCTGTCGAAGGATTATACACTACCCCCAAAACCACCTTGTTCTGCTCGACCAGCGCCACGGAAACAGCGAACTCCGGAATCTTCTTAACAAATTCACGCGTACCGTCCACAGGGTCCACAATCCAGACCCGCTGCTGACCCAGCCGTTTATGGTCATCGCTTGTCTCTTCTGAGAGCCATCCATAATCGGGAAATTCCACAGTCAACAGATTTTTTAGAATACGATTTGCCTCCAGGTCAGCGGCAGTGACAAAACTACGATCATTTTTTTGATCTGTTTCGAAATCTTCTTGAGCGATTCGCAAAATCGCCTCACCTGCCTGACGCACAGCGGATTTTACAAGGCTCAACTCTGTCTCTAATGGCATGTTTGCCCCGTCAAAATATTTATGCCCAATTTGAACTGCCGTAGTCTTCACCATGGACAATCAGGTTTCTACTTTCCGCTAATGGTAATATATTTTCGTTTTGAAGGTTTAACAGGATCAGGGGCACTTGATTGTCCAGTCCAAATTTCCAGCCAATTGATATCCGGTACCGCCGTGGACAGGTTTTCCAGATTGTGTTCATCGATAAGACGGCTGAACAGCGCCGCACGATTGCCGGCCGATTCCAGAGAACCGTTAACCTTGACAGCCACTACTATCCGCAACGATTCGTTGGCGCGTCGCTGGCGTAAGGGTAAGGTCATTTCCAGCAGCTTCTCAGGAACTGGTTCCGGCCCCTTGCTTCGCCACAGCAGTGTCTTTTTACTTCCGTCGCGACTTTGAAGAGGTAGCATCACCCAGGAACACTCCATTCGGTCAGCGGCACTTTGAACTCCATGCCACCACTGGTCGAACGTGACGGCCAAACGAAGCTGTAGTTGAGCAATATCGAAATCACGCTTGTCTCCTTTGGTTTGAATGACCAGGTGCCGGTTGTGCTGCAGCTTATTAATGATCTCGCCCAGCCGTACCGCGCCGAATATCCGAAACACCAGCAGCAGCAAAACCAGTGCACAGATAAATATGACAATCGTACCGGTATTACGCGTAGCCATCATGAACATTCCCAGGCCCGCAATCACGAGCGTCAAAGTATAGATTAGAAGAACCACATGACGTTGATGCAGTCCCATATCGAGCAATCGATGGTGAAAGTGGCTGCGGTCCGGGGAGAAAATCGAACGCCGTTCCAGAAAACGACGCAGCATACTGAAAAGAGTATCGAAAATAGGTATCCCTAAAGCCAGCGTCGGAAGGGCCAGGCCCACAAACGTCGCGCTCTTGGTAGCGCACAGAACGCTGGACGTCGCCAGCATAAAACCCAGAAACAAACTGCCGCAGTCACCCATAAATATCCGCGCCGGATTAAAATTGAAAAACAAAAATCCGGTAAGACTGCCCAGCAGCGCCAGCATCAGTACCGCCATCACCGGTTGTCCCGAATAAATGGCAAACACCGCGATGACGCCACAGGCAATGGCGGAAATCCCGGCCGCCAATCCATCGAGACCGTCGATCAGGTTGACAGCATTAGTAATACCGACAATCCATAAAATCGTGATCGGCCAGGAAAACCAGCCGAAAGAAAGCGTAAACCAATCGACCAAAGAAACGCTTTCTATGCGAATGCCGAAGGCACATACCGCTACCGCTACGACAAGTTGCGACAAAAACTTTGTGCGAACCCTCAAACGACACAGATCATCGACCAGCCCTATCCCAAAAACTAAAACGCTCCCCGCCAGCAGTACGATTATTTTAAGCTGAACCTCACGAAAACTCTTGCCTATAAAATTGTTCAGCACAAGAACTGGTATTGTCAACCCCAGCATTGACAGCACAATTGTTACGCCGCCGATACGCGGAATTGCCTTGGCATGCACCTTGCGAACATTCATGTCATCATAGATATTCAGTGAGCGGGCGGCAAATATCATCACAGGAGTGCACAAGGCTGCCAGCAGAACCGATCCGAAATAAACAAACAAATAAGTAGTCATACAAATCCATCCTTTACAAAAAAACAATGTGTTGCAAACTCAAACTGCACGTCTCAGTGATCGGCCACAACAAATATAAACATAAAACTTGTAATCTACGATGCCGATCGGGGCAAACTCCGTCCCCGTCGGTGTCAGGCCATCTTCGCTCTAGGCGTTTTGGCGACCCTGACAAGCCGGGGCCTTCGTCGCTATTTTTTCAGGTTCGATACATCCGTATCCGAAACCTGAATTTTAACATCATCAACAACATCCCGGTTTCCCGGGTCAATTCGTCCGTGCGTTGGGTATAACGGCCAAACTCGCCAATAATTTTTTGGCCGCCTCCATCTGCGGCTCCAGCCGCAGGCACACCTGCGCTTCGTGGATCGCTTCGGGAACACGATTCACCTCAGCCAACATCCGGGCAAGCGATATTCGCCATTGGACCCGCCCATAATCAAGGGCAATCGCCTGGCGAAAATACTCTATTGCCAAATCATATTTTTTCTGTTTGTAATAGACGCTCGCCAGATAAGCCAGCGTCGCTGCCGATACGTCCGATTGTTCGCATTGTCTTTTGAGCAGGTCAATAATCTTTTTTTGTATCGTTTCCGCCAGGTTACGATGCTTGTCGCTGCGTTCCAGAACCGTTGACAAACAAATAAGACGACGGACATCATTCCCCGCGACAGAAACCGCCAGGTCCGTCCGATCTTCTTGATTAACGTAAACATCGATCACATCGTCAAACGAACCTTTTAACAGCAGATAGCGGTGAAATTTCCTCAGCGATTCCGCAAAGCGACCTTCCTCTACATCCAGCAGCGCAGCGGTAAAACAGGCCGTAGCGTCATTGCCCATCAGGTAGTAACCCTGCCGAATATGTTTGGCGCCCGCCGGAGAACCCAAAATATACTTTTCCAACTGACCAGTCAGGCAATATGTCGGGCCGAATGTCGCACACAATGCACGGCTGTGGTGAAAATCGGCAACGATTTGGGCCGTGACATTGTTATACTCGGTTGAACTGATATCTTCCCGGCTCAGGGATTGCCACCGATAAACGTTCAGCCAATATCTGTATTTAACATTATGAGGTTGATAACAAACGGCCTTTAACGCATACTGGATTAAGGCGGCATATTCTTCACTGCCGCCCTGCCATTTGTGATTCGTCTGATCGGTCCCGGCATCTGTTTTGACGGCGGTAAGTTTATTCTCGATTTGCAGTGCCTGTTTCCAGCAACTCTCAGCCCTGCGGGCCTTGTCGGCGCCAACCAGTAACCAGCTCCACCCAGCCACCACACTAATAAGCAGACCGACACGCAATAAACGCCAACCGCCTCGGACGGCAACTTGTACTTGCGGTTTATTATCTACACCGACATCATGACGACCGCGGCCCATACGGGCCAGGTTGATTATCAATCCGCCCAACACCGCCGACAAACATGCATTGGCCGGCACGTGTTGGCCATAGTCACTAAAGCTGTGAAGCATTACTGCCAAAACGCCAAATCCCAGACCAAAGGCCGCCCAGCGGATCGGCACACGAACATGCCTGACAATGCGGTAATAATTGTACCAGACAATAACCGCGAAAATTACCACCAGATTCATGCCGATTATACCCGCCTCTACCATCGTTTGGATGTACTCATTGTCCGCATGAACCATCAACCTGGAACTCATCGATCTGTCAAATATCTGATAAACCATTTCCAGCGAACCCAGACCCGTACCCAAAAGAGGAAACTGCCGCGCCAGCGGTATAAGGTCCTTGACAACGCCCCAGCGGTCTTCGTACTTGTCCATATCCCGTAAGGTAGCCAGCCGATCATATACCGCCTCGAAACCGACATAGAGTATGCAGACAAACGCTCCCAGTGCTATCACAGCCATAATCCAGTTTCGACCGTTCGGTCGGCGCTTCCTGGTTAAGACTATCGTTGTAAAGGCCCCGGCAATCAGAAAACTAATCATGCCCCCACGCGTCAGCGAAGCGAAAATACTGGCGATGCCGATTATGATCATTATTGTCAAAAGCCAGACAACTCGCGTACCGCTTTTGTCCGATCTCGTTACATCGCCCGGCGACTTAATCCTGTGGCGCGAAAACTTTTCGTGCAGTTTTACCAGCAGCAACCCAAAAGCCGCGCCAATTGAAAGATTCATAAACTGACCGTAATGACTATGGTTGATGAAGGAACCCGAGTATGTAACCTTATGACCTGAAGGTATCAACCAGTAAATCTTACCGTTGCCGAACAGCCCGCCCGCCAGGGCCAGCACCGCTATGCCGCCGCCGACCAGGGCGATAACGCCCAGCAACCGCTTGATCTGTTGTTCACTGTGATAAACGTTGACTACCACGATAAAAACCGTCACCACCACCAGAACCAGGCACAGTTCACGACCGGTCGCCCAGGGATAAAAACTCAGCGTCATTGAATCTCGTATCTCGGACATATTGGGCAGATCGCTCAGGAGAGCCGTTTTCATCGCCGCGGTATTGGGCGAGACGATTCTTACCAGCCGGCTGCCAAGAGGCGCCAGTTGAATAACAACCGCAAGGACAAACAGTACCATCGGTATATATGCCCACGTCCAGACCGGCTTGGCTTCTTTCCTGACAACAAACTTAATCGCCAGGCAAAACGCCATGGCGCCGGCAAACACAATAATTACCTGCTCGCTCCAGGCATGAACCACTCCAAGGGCAAGAGGCATGAAAAACAACAGACCGATCATCAAAACTTCGATGACACGATCAAACAGGCATACTTGTTCTGACGAACCCGGCATGTCGGTTGCCTTCAAATTATTTTCGATGTCTTCTGATGCCATTTTACTACTCATTTTCACTCATTCTTGTCGCTATCGCTTTTTAACGTCCCGCTGGACCTTGACAGTTTCTTTTCATTTCGAGACGGACCGTGGTACTGATTGATATTTTCCGCTTGCGTCTTGATTACCACGGGTTTTGGAGATACATCTTCCGCTGATTCCCTGCCAGTAGAACTATCCCCATAGCGGTACGAATAGTATTTGTAGCTGCCGTAATAACCATAACGGTTCTTGGCAGGGGACACATCGTTAACCACTACTCCAAGTACATTTGTCCCAACACTAAACAGATTATCGCAGGCCTGCTCAGCGGACTTGCGGGCGGTCTTTTCTGCATGAACCACCAAAACGGTCCCATCGCATACCGCTCCCAGGATGCAGGCGTCGGTAACGTTCAGAACCGGTGGTGAGTCGATAAGTATCCGATCATACATTTGAGAAACTTCTTCGAGTACCCCCATGAACCCCTCACTGCTGAGCATTTCTGATGGATTGGCTGTCACCACGCCACTTGGCAGTATATCCAGACCGCTAACAACAGTGGACTCAACGGCCTGATCCAGTTGACACTTCCCGGACAGCACACCGGAGAGACCGTCAAGCCGATTAATCTTGAAAATCTTGTGCTGCATCGGTTTGCGGAAGTCCGCGTCGATAATAAGTGTGCGCTGACCGGACTGTGCCATGGCCGCGGCCAAATTACTGATGACCGTGGTTTTACCGTCCCCTTCTGACGCAGACGTAACCAGGATCGTCTTGACCTTGGCCCAGCCTGCGCCAAAATAAATGGCCGTGCGAATCGCACGATAAGCCTCGGCCGCCGGACAAACCGGCTCAAGAAATACCTTTTGACCACGGGTCAGGTTCGATTCATTCCCCGCCATGGTGGGAACGGCGCCAAGCACCGGCACGCCAAGCAAAACAGAAATCTCATCGGCGCTGCGAAGCCGATGATCCATCCAATCGCACAACAACGCCAGAACCAGCCCCAGCATCAGTCCCAAAACCAACGATACCGCCACAAAGCGATCTTTCTGGGGAAACGTAGCACGATCTGCGGGACGCGCTACTTCCACAATGCTGATATTAAGAGCGCCGGTATCTTCGGTTACGTTGGAATTCTTGATGCGATTGTCGATCTCATCACATAACTTTTTGGACCGATCGAGGTCCGATTTCAGCATGGCATATTCCGCCGCCTTGGCGTTAAGCTCCAATGCCAGCTTCTGCTGCTTCTCCATGGAATCGCGAATTCCCGCTTCTTTTTGCAGGGCAGCGGTCCACCGCTGCACAAGAAAGGCCCGGTATCCCTGGATAAGGTTGTTTTCCTCCTCGGTAATACGTCGTTTCAGTCGAGCGATTTCCAGCTCGATCGCCTGCACGGCGGGAAGATCGCGAGTACCCAACTGCAGCAGGGTTTTCAATTGCTCCTCAAACCCATCCATCTCTTTGCACAGTTGATCGTACTGGCTCCTCGAAGACAGATACTCGCCCTGACCACGATGCGAATTGAGAAAGTGTTTAACTTGCTCGGTGTCACCCATTATCGCGTTGACAGCGATATAATCTGCTTTGACCGCCATAATCTCCAGTTGGACTTCCGTCAGGGCATCGCAGAGACGACCAAGACGATGCACGATAATATTGTCGTTACTGTTTTCCAGGGATACAACCCCGTTGACGCGGGTAAACTCCAATAAGGCGCGAAGCTTCTCATCCGATTCTTTATCACGCCGGGCCTTGCCCTCGTAAAGTATTTTCAGCACGTCTTTGGAACTGCTCCGCTTGCTGGTAGATTGATTAGTAATGTAGGAATCCACTACCGCATTGACCAGTTGAGCCGCCTCCTGGGGATACGGACTATCGAACGAAACACTGATAAGGTCGTCCCTGTTGCCGACGGTAACATTCAGTCTCCCTTTCAGATAAGCAATGATATTACTGACCCGGCGTAATGTTTTCATCCCCCTGACGGCCGGATCGTCTGCGACGAGAGCAAGAATCGGCGTCGATCTTAGTAATTCCTTCTGGGTGTGCAGATAGTTCTTCGACTGGGTCATAACCCCTTCCTGCTCCGTGATGATCTCAGGACCGGTTTGCTCCACATATAGCCGCGAGGTGCTCGTATAGACGGGCGTAACACGGGTCAGATAGACAAGAGCCGCTCCGACCGTAACGACCACGGCCAGCAGTACAATCAATCTGCGCTGCCATATTACATGAATCAGCCCCTCGCCGAAAAACTCGCCGGTTCTCGGAGCTGATACTAAATGGCTTTCGTTTTCAATTGTCTTAGCCTTGTAAGACTTCACATTAGCTACTCACACACATCTCACCTGCCATATTTTTTATATACATGGGTAAACCAAACGCTTCTCATGCTCCTAATCATTGCTCCTGCTGGTAGCATCTTCAAAAGACGTATCAAGACGATACGTCGCAAAAGCGTTAAGACCCGTAGTAACACGAAATATCTGGGCAAAAAGTAATCGCGTCTGGGTACTGAACGTTTGCTCAACCGCGACAATATCGCCCGGCTTAATGACAAGATTGGCTGCATCCACAGGCGATGTGCCTTTAAGACGAAACGACGCCGAAATTACACTCCCGTCGGCACATTGACGGTACACCCTCGCGTAACGCGGGGCGGCAATCTTGTTGACTCCGCCCGCAAAAGCCAACGCCTGCATCAGGTTGTATCTCACACCCGGCGGATAAGAAAAAACACCGCTCTTGTTAACAAGACCAATAACGGTAAATACCTGTGGATTGAGCTGTTCGACTTCGACAATATCACCTTCGTTCAAAGCCACGTCCGCAAACGGAATATTCAACCCCTTAACGGGCAACACTACAGCATTGTTCCCGTTAGCGTCGTCGGCACGACAAATACGAATCACTGCCGCTCCATCGTTCACAATCCCTTTCGCCTTCATTATCAAATTGACAAGCGTCATCTCGTCACTGTGACAAAGGTAACTGCCTGGTTCGTTAACTGCACCGAGAATAGAAATTCTCGCTTCCCGATAGCTGACCACTTTGCCGACCACCGCAGGAGGCATATTAACGTATTTCGGATAGTAGGCACTTGCGATCATCGCTTCGACCTGATCGATACTTCTACCGGCCACCATAATCGACCCAACGATGGGAATCGGTATCGTACCCGATGAGGTAACCCGGCAAATATAAGGCTCGATCTGTCCCAGTGAGTCGATCATCTCCGGCGTGACCACCCGTAATATCGCCGGCATCCGAAACTCCAGCACATCCCCAGGCACTACACAGTACAAACCACCGCTAACTCGACATGCCCTCATCAACTCGGACACATCCGTAGTCGGCCGAATAGGACCGGCACGCTCAAACTGGTACAATTTCTCCGCAACCGAAACATTTGAGTTTTTGCTGCTCTGCAAATCTATATTATGAACACCGGACAAAGATCGGCTACGCCATATCGCCATATCCGCCGGCGCAGAACCACACCCTGGAACAAGCAACAAGCCAATCCCAAAAATCATTCCCGTTGCAAGAACACTAATTAAACATCCATGTTTCATCACTTGTTTCACACGCCGTTTCTATTACGGTGGCTGACATGGGCTTCTGTCCAAAAGCCGTTCTGGAACGCGCACCTCCGATGTTACGCTGCCCTGATCAGTAATCTCTACCGGTTCCGTATCCGAACCGGATGATTCCTCCCTCCGCTCAAAAACCCTCTGTTGATTTTGCCCGGAGTCCTGGACACCTCCATCACCGCCGTCACCGGAGATATTTTCTTCGCCGATACCTACGCCTCCGGAACCGTCAACCATAATAACAGCCTCCGCCTGCCCAGGCTCCACGGTTACCTGCTGTTGAGGGATCGATTCTTCAGATATTGCGGCAATCGTATCTGTTCCCTCTGCCGACTGAGGATCTCCGCTGACAGCGTCAAACATCACGATAGTGACCACATTCAACGCGACAACAACGAAAGCTGCCGCCACCGTTTGAACTGCAGCGGCATTGTTACCAAACAGTTTTGATACAATAAGACCCACATTCATTGGTACTTACTTTCGCAGCTTCTTTAACCCAATTTTTATTCAACAGGGCCTGTTACGTGAAAATGGATTCTTACACACTCTCCAATATAAGTGAATTCTGGTCCGACCAAACGTAAAGGGCAAAAAACCGAACATTACCCAACAGAACGTGAGTGCACACCCCACAGGCAACTAATACATTGTCATCAAATACGTGCTCATCAAGAAACATAGCTCATCCTTAAGCTCCTATACCGGGTCTCCACCCTGGCAGCGACCATCTCGTCGCGTTTTCTATCTACATTTTCCGCTACAAAAGACCAGTTCCGCAAAAACTGTGCCAATTCCCCTTCAAACACAGCCCGAACAAATAGGACAACAGATAACCAAATCACACGTAACTGGTTTCAAATAAAGAGGTTATGGGAATATCAGCCTGCCTTTTGCCGCCGCCTAAAAATAATAGTCAAGGACAGTTACCCAGCTTTCCACGCAGAAAACGCCAAAAATCAGACGCAATAATTGCGCGATGGCAGCGGACATGACGCAACTATTGCCCTCGGTCCAAACCAGATAATCCGCAAAATCAGAATACTTATTCTTCAATATGGCTTTTTCTGCTTGCTAGCGATTCACGACCATTTGCTTCAGGAACAATTGTATTTTATCTTAGATTTGGACACAGAAATTAAGCATAGAGTCTCCCGTTAGGCAGGCTTTTAGTGGCCGATTTGCCGGCTGTTGGCAAAACCAGGGTTCTTACATCAACAGCGCCTCAAGAGGCACTAGCGTCGTCGTTGAATGTGACGTCGTTGGTGCCTCTTTTTCGTGCGCTCCAGGGAACGGGTGTCTCGAACAAGTAGAAATGTGTTCTTAACTTACGTTATTACAAGAAGTTAACGTGATGCGACCGGCTCAGGCCAAAAAATGGCCCGGCGTAAGTGAGATGGTGTCTTGAGACCTGCTGTGGCCGGTCCACAGTAATCAGGAGGTGAAAAGGAACAATGTTTAGCATACACAATTTAGGTTCATCCAGCATTGTCAGTCATCTGATCGAGCTTGGTACGCAACTGGCGACGTCAAACGAGCGTTTGACCACCGGTTATCGCGTCAACAGGGCTTCTGACGATCCTTCCGGAATCATTGCCGCCACCAAGTTCTCGGCTGAAATCGCCAGGATCGACGGTCAACTCCGCAATGCACAGAGGATAAGCAGCATTGTCGATACTGCTGACGCCGCGCTAACCGAAATATCGACATTGATGGGCACTATTGAGACCGCACAGTTGGCCGCAGCCGGCGCAGCCACCGAGGAAGATAAGGCCGCCTACCAGGCCGAAATCGACACCGCCATTGACGCCATTGACAATTTGGTCAACACAACCTCTTTTAACAACACTAATCTGCTCGACGGATCGTACGCATATACAGTTTCCGGGGTGGACAGTGACGATCTCGCTGACGTCCGCGTCAAATCTACCAACCACAGCGATACCCCCGTTACCTATACTGTCGAAGCTGTCGCAGCGACTAAAGCGGAAATATCTTACGGTGGTGCAAACCCCGTTGCGGATGTCATATTTACGCTGACCGGACCAAACGGGTCAGCCCAGATTACCTGGCAGGCAGGTCAATCCAAAGCCACATTAGCAGCTCTTGTTAACCTTGAGACAGACAGTACAGGCATCGAGTCGGAATACAATACGTACGTGTATTTCCGGCCGGAGAACGCCGGCGAGGGCAACAACGTGGAAATCACTTTTCAGCAGGGCAGTCTTACCATGCGTAATGACAATCAGACTGTTGACTATGGAGCCGATGCCACTGCAACCATCAATGGTGCCAGCACATCAGTAAGTGGCAGCGATGCCTACTACACCAGTGGCAACACCTCTATTTCACTTACGCTCGCTGACTCTTTCACTGCCGGCACCACCAATTTCACGGTCCGCGGTAACGGAACCGACTGGGCTTTGGGCACCTCTGCTGCCAGCCGAATCAATTTCGGCCAGGTCTCGCTGCGATCCACCAATCTGGGTAACGGCTCGCTAGGCTACCTCAGCAGTCTTAAAAGCGGCGGCGAAAACGACATAGCGTCGGAAAACTACTCAGCGGGCGCCGCAATCATACAACGGGCTTCTTCCCAGGTGGCCGCGGACCAGGGACGATGGGGTGCGATCAAATCCTGCACCATCGAGAGTTCCACAAACTCCCTTACCGTCGCCAAAACCGCTATGGAAACAGCAAAAAGCAACATAATAGACCTTGATTACATCGCCGAAACCGCCAACAACGAACGATTGCAAATACTTATGGACGCCGGAATTACAGCGCTAACATCTTCGAGCCTGATCGCAAGTAACGTACTTTCTATACTTAGCACTGTAAACCTGTTATCGTAATCAGTTAAAGAAGTATATCTTCGACTTTCATATTACCTTTATCCGGCAACACAGTCGCCAGACTTGATGTATTTGATTCAGCCCTGACCCATGCGGTTACGGTCCGAGGATTCGGCCCGCTGATACCTTTGTAGCCTTCGACTTCCACATAATCACCGTCCCCGTCGAATTCCATCGCCACACCAATCTTCCCATCACCCGGCCGCCACGTCGGATCACCATTAAGCGTTCCGTCATTACCACCCACGGTGGTGGACGCATCCGCTGCTTATGCCAGGGCGTACACAGGTCCTCTTTGGTCAGCCCAATTTTTTTGTTCAGTGAGTTTGTTTTTACTTGCAAAAAAAGCAAAGCTTTGATACACCTGCATTTTGTAGCTGAAAGGGAGAATTACTGATCAGTTTGGCTGAGTGTCCCGTTCGGCAGCGTGGAATCGTGAAAAACCGGCTCACATACGCTTTTACGGAGAATAGTAATGGTAGCTTATATACGCAGCACAACAATTTTGATTCTGGTTTTGATAGTTTGTCAGGGTTGCACCTTTGATGCTGTTCGCTTGAACCGTCGGGCTCAGATGTATATCAAACACAATCAATACGATATGGCCAAAAAAATGCTTACGGAAAGCCTTAAATCCGATTATGAAAACTCAGCTTCGCACTACTGGCTGGGTCTGTGCCATGAGACACTGAACGATCGGACCAATGCCATTTGGGAGTACGAATTAGCGGTACGTTTTGACCCGGCCATGGAGCTTGCACAAATGGCCTATATCAAGGCCCTTTATCATGACAACCAGATTGACAAATCCATAGAAGTGACTAATTTGTTCCTGGAGCACAAGGATGCTGTTGCCAGCGAGTTTGTACCTTTAGCGGAAAGTTTCTTCAACGACCAGATGGAACAACACGCCATACTTACCTATCACGCCGCGGCAAAAGCCGAACCGCACAACGCTGAGCCTCTAATGACCTTGGCCGAATACTTTTTTGCGCAAGGCAACGATGAAAAGGCTATCGATCATCTCATCCTGGCATTCAAGGCCGATCCGTATTATCCGGGATTGGCGCGACGATTGGGTGAATTAGGTTTTCGCGTGGATATACCTCAACCTAAAATGTTCCATCGTCCCAGCGAACTGGAACAAGACATTACCAATATAGAAATATAAACGGGAACTGTCGGTTTCTCAGTGCTGCGTCAGGCTTGTCACCAGGCCATTAACCAGGCGACGAACGTTTTCGTCGTGATCACAGAGCTTGTCGATGTTACGATAAGCGTGAAGAACTGTGGTATGATCGCGACCTCCGAAATACCCACCGATTTCTTCCAGGCTGTGGCTGGTAAGATCACGGGCCAGATACATGCATATCTGGCGAGGAAAGGCAATGCTGCGACTGCGACGTCTGCCCTGCAGGTCGCTCAAACGAATATCAAAATGATCGGTTATCGACTCGATTATCTGTGAAATGGTTATCTGCCGATGGGCTGGCGTCGGCTCCTCTCCCAGCGCCTGACGGGCCAATTCCAGTGTGATTTGACCGTCATCCAGCATCGCCAGACCATGCACCTTAGTCAGGGCGCCTTCCAACTCCCGGGTATTGCTGTCGATTTTGCGGGCGATAAAGCTGATCACCTCTTCCGGTGGATCAATGCTCCGCAGAGACGCTTTCTTGTGTAAAATAGCCATCCGCGTCTCGTAGCCCGGCTTATCGATTCGCGTAACCAGCCCCTGATTGAAACGACTGACCAGGCGATCCTCAAGTTTGGGTATCTCCGACGGACAGCAGTCCGACGACAAAATTATTTGCTTACGCGCCTGATAGAGACTGTTGAAAGTGTGAAAAAATTCCTCCTGCGACCCTTCCCGTTCGGAAAGAAACTGAATGTCGTCGATTACCAGTGTATCCACATAGCGGTACTTATATCGAAAATCGTAAAGCTTGCCGTTTTCCACCGCCTGAATGAAATCATTGACAAACGTCTCGCACGTCATATACATAATCCGGGCCTGCGGTGACTGCTTTAGCATTACTTGGCAGGTTGACTGCATTAAATGCGACTTTCCCAGCCCAACCGAACCATGGAGAAACAACGGATTGTAAGTACAACCGGGCGATTCGCTTACCGCCACGCATGCCGCGTGCGCCAATCGATTGCACGGCCCTACTACAAAATTATTAAACGTATAGTCAGGATTCAGGCAAAATAAATCTACATTTTCGTTATAATCGCCGGCCAAATCCGAATCAATCTGGCTGGACATATCATCTTGCTCGGTATGGACGTATTCCAGGCCGATCAAATGTCCCGTGACCCTCTGGGCCGCCTCACGGAAACCAACGTTACATTCCTGCCTGAGAAACTGAAGCCACGAACGTTCAGGAACTCCAACCCTCAGCAGCCCATTATCCAGGCTGATCGGCTCTATTTGTTCAAACCAACTACGCCAAAGTTGGCTGTTGTGTTTTTGTAAGTGGCGAAGAATCTCATCCCAGATATTCGTTAAAACATCAGCCACGCGCGCATTCCTTTCGCTGTGTTTTTTTCTGTCTTATGTAGGCCGTCTCAACCTGCTCAAAAGAGCCGAAAACACGCAACAAAACAGATTCCGTTCCCCTGAACACCGTTACCCATCCATGGAGCAATAATGTACGAAATAAAAGACGAGCCATCGCGGCTCGGATCAAAGGCATCATTAAAACCGCAGCCCATACAGCCACCGAAAAACTCACCCAACAGGCCAACTGGCAAACGCAGGTAATTTCCTGGCCGCTTCATTTCATCAAGCAGGCGGCAGTTTAACCGCACCATCAACTCTTGTCAATAAAAAAAAATAGTGGCTAAAAAGTTCTATAAAAATCTGCCCTGAAATGCGATTTTCAACATCGAAATTGCCGTCTTTGGGTTGACAATATCATCCTTTCAGTGTACCTTAGTTTGCTGTTTCTGTCGCTTCAACGTCATAGATGGCTTATTTTGAGTAAACGGGAGCATAGCATGGTAAAGGATTTGGTCCGGAAAAGCCGAAGTTATCGTCGTTTTGATCAGAGTTATCTTATTGACCGGGCCGCCCTGCGGGAACTGGTCGATTTGGCCCGCATGTCACCTTCCGCGGCTAACTTACAGCCGCTCAAATATATACTTTCTTGTGAGCCAACCCAAAATGCCTTGATTTTCGAGCACCTCGCATGGGCCGGTTACCTGAAGGATTGGCCCGGACCCGCCGAAGGCCAGCGGCCTTCAGCTTATATTATCATCTTGGGCGATACCGGCATCAGCAAAAACTTTGGTTGCGATCACGGTATTGCCGCTCAGAGCATTCTGCTTGGCGCTGCTGACAGGGGCTTGGGCGGATGCATGATCGGCTCGATCGATCGCGATGCACTTCGCAAAAAGCTGGACATAGATGACCATTTACAGATTCTACTGGTCATCGCACTGGGCCGGCCCGCCGAACGCGTTGTCCTGGAGGATATGACTCCGCAAACAGGCATCGAATACTATCGCGACCAGCAGGGTATCCATCACGTACCAAAACGACCACTCGACCAAATTATCATCAAGCCCTGCCGGGTATAATGATCCCGGATTTCCCATATTAAAGTTAAAGATAATCAGCCGCCAAATTTGTGTTTTTGCAGCTATTGTGGATGAAAAAACTTCAAAATGAAGCTTAAAGTCTTGACTTTTAAAGATAGGTTTGGTATCCTGTCAATGAAGAGTCTCGGCTGTGTAGCTGAGCAGATTATGCAGTGTTATATGGGAAATATAAGGTAGGAGAAACACTTATGGCCCGGTCATCCGTTCTCGGGGGAGTACTGTTGATTCTTATCTTTGGCCAATCCGCAATGGGGAGTCAGATTATCGGCCAGGTGAGCGATCCATGCGATTTGGACATCTTGGACTTCACTGACATCACCTCGGCCTGGGTGGAAAAAGACGGTTTTTCGTTGATTTTTGTGATGCAACTCCGTGGCAGCATCCCCGCTCCGATCAATCTGTCCGAATTCGATGCCAGCTTGACTTACATCTGGTTCGTGGATGCAGACAATAATCCCAACACGGGCCAGAGCCCGGGGGATTCCGGCAGCGAATTCAACATCCGGGCGGTCATCAGTCAGAATCCTGGCCTTGCGGGTGGGTTTGTGGATGTCGTCGGCGACCTGCCCGGGGGTGGCAGCGGTGCGGTAGTGGTCAACGGCAATCAGGTTCGTATCACCATCGAACAATCTCAGGTTGCTTCGCCTGCGGCTTTCCACTGGCGCTCCGACGCCTGGCTTTGGGTTCCTGACACGGTCGTTTCCGCCAACCACGTCACCACTTCGGGCTTGGCCAGAGTTCAGGCTTACGGGGTGTTGTATCAAGCCGAACCCCGCTTCCATAACGTCCAGCTCAGTTACACTGCCAGCCAATGCGCCACGGGCTCCGAGGATCCTAATCTGGCCACGGTGGTTATGGAAAACTCCAATTACAACAATTCCGGCACCGATCCGGTTTTTATTTCGATTGACGGCAAGTTTCCTCCGGAAACGCCGGACAATTATCAAATTCTCGCCCAGGCGATGGGAAATGCCGGGTTCATGCACGTCCGCAATCATGCCCGCATGGACGCTGAGAACGCCGATCCAAGTGTTTTTGGCCAAAGCTTCGCCCAATCCAACTTTGATGTCGAGTTCATTCTCTATGGCCCAAACGAAACCGGTGACATTCCCCCGGACACCTTTATACTGAAATACACTCATGATTACCACCTGTTTGGCATCGATGTTAGAGGTCTGAGCAGTGGCCGCAGCTTCGCCCAAATCGTCATTACACAGATTGATCCACTCGTTCAGAAGGGCGTCTGGGTTCACCAGCAGGAGGGGTTGAACAATGATCTCTTTGAGAAAGTCGAAGAGACGATTGATCTGGCTGCTTACGGCTTCGAATATGGCGTTCGCTACGGCCTCGATTTGCTCCTGATAGACGAGGCTACAGTCCCGGAGCCATCTCCTTATGCGGAAGCGGTCACGGATTCGACCTTTATGGGTTCCATCGAGGTGAAACCGCTGGCGGGCGATCTAAATGGGGATGGTACCGTGGACCTCACCGATTTTACACTGCTCGCCGGAAACTGGCTGGTAAGCCGGTAAACCGGGTGAGGAGAAGCCGAAGAACTGCCGATAATTTCGCTCTCAGAAAACATGGCCATCTTGAGCCTCTACGGTCTTCTCTGGACCGTAACCACGGGTTAGAGGTTCAGGATATTAGGTATAGCGTCGTCTTAAGGTCCATCGTTTTTCTGTGATTGCTTAGCCTGCAGTGATTGAAGATATTCCTGCAGTTTTGTAGCGGCGTCTTCCTGCAGTTCTCTGCGATACTCCTTGATTGCTCTTTGAAACTCTTCATACGCCCGTTTTATCTTGCCGCCGTTGTTCAGGGCCTCCGCCAGGTTGTAATGAATATCTCCCGTATTGGTTATCAACTTTTCTTGGGCGATATATTTCAGACAATTCTCAAATGCCTCAGCCGCTTCCATCCATCTGCGCCGTTCGAACAGAATCATTCCCATTTCATTATACGCTCGCACTGACATTGTCGGAGCGATGTAAATGATTTCACGGTATTTTCTCAGGCAGGCGTCTAACTCGCCTTGCTGGAAGAGTTCTTTAGCCTCATCGAAGTACTCAACACACAGAAAGCTTATCGCGTCTGCCTGGACAACCGGGCAGACCAGGCTTTCAATGGGAGCATAGTCATCCGTCAAAACCAGACCATTGTTCTTTTCTCTGAGCAGTTGCATATCCAATTCACTCAGATGCCACAAATTTTGGCGCTTTTTGTATTTGCTGCAGAGTTCATCGATATCGAGACTTTGCTTTGCCGCGATAACCACAAAGGTGCTCCGCGCCGCACGCGGCAGATCACCTTGCCCCACAGTGTAAACATAAGGAAATGTTTTCTCCAGCGTATTGACTATCGCACCCAGGAACAAACCGCTCTCGAAAATATCTATCAGATTAAGCATATACACGCCGTCGTCAGTAAGTAGCCGTGAAATCTTATCGTTGAATTCGCGGGTAGTCAGGTGATAGGGCACCGAATAATTATCGATAGCGTCTTCATAGATGAAATCGTAACGCATTGACGGACCGCCTTGAGTTTCCTGTTCCAGCAGACCGTTAATGTAATTTCGCCCATCCATCGCGAATGTTCTTATCGAGCTGTCACGGGCCAGACCGAAACCACGAATAGCCGCTTCGGTGACCCCTGGATCGATCTCAGCCACATCGACCTGGCTGTTCGGCCAAACCTTCTTAACATATCTCGGATACGAATATCCGCCTCCTCCAATTACCAAAACCGTCAAATCGTCCTTATCGTCGCTGAGCTTGCCCGTTATCGCCGCGAAAATATGACTGTAAAAATACTGCAAATCCAATATGTCATCCATCAGTATTTCACTGTGTTTGAGCTTGTCCTGCATAAAAGCTCGCCGGTCGGGACTGGAAGACAATTGCTTCACCGCAACATAACAATATGCGGTTTCATCTTCGTAGATAGTGTTCTCGGAGACTGGTTTTCTAATGGCCAGATAAGCGCCGGCCTTCTCGGCCCATCCCCACGGCCCGATCCCTACAATCACCATACCCAAAAACACCACCGCCCAGACATAAACCACCTGAAGACGTATGCAATAAAACATAGCCATTAGCAAAAGTATTGCCGCGATGATCCAGATCACTGCTATACTTCCTATTATCCCGATCAGGTAATATCCTGCGGAAAATGTCCCCGCAATACTGCCCATTGCCACCCACGCATAAATGTTACCAACCGTTTCCCCCCTCGGCAGACCCTTGTCAAGGGCGGTTTTAGCCACTATGGGGCTTATAGCTCCGAGTAGTATCGATGGCAACAGAAACACCAGGCAAACATGGGTAAAAACGTGTATTGACCAGCCAAGCTTCCACAGCCACATCCAGCTTCCGACCAGGTTATTCCATATTATGATTGCGACGCATATTATGGAAGAAATAGCAAACAGACATGCTAAAGTGTTTTTCGATTGGAAACGGTCTGCCATACGGCCGCCCGTGTAATTGCCGATGGTAATGCCAGCCAACACCACACCGATAACGGATGTCCACGTGTACAGGCTTGAACCGAGCGAACGGGCCACGATCCGGCCCGCCACGAGTTCCATCGCCATTATGCAGAAACTGGTGACAAATACCGTAAGAGATGGAATAACCATTGAATTGTATTGTGCCGTTTTTTGTGTATCAGTATGTTTTTCGATCACAATCATGACCTTTACCAAAGCCAAAAAACGACCGCCGGCCTTCAACACGAAAGCCCGCAGACTGCTGCTTTACTGCCGGAGACCATTATATACCAATCACTTGTGAGTTTGCAAGATTGCTTTTTCGTGAATTACTTATACTCACAGCGATCGAGTTTTTCCATTTTTTTGTTATGTATTTATTCTGACAACCGTTAAAATTGATGTTGGCGTCAAAAGTCAATATTCACGCGTAAAAATGGTGTTCCATTGTCCATGACATCCAGAGAAAGAGTTTTAACTGCGTTCGAGCATCTCGAACCCGACCGTGTGCCGGCATGGTGTGGCGCCTCGCCCGAATTCTGGGCCAAGGCAAAACGCCAGTTGAACCTCGACGATGAAGGTCTGCGAATTCGTTTTGCAGACGACTTTCGCCGGGTCTATTCCAGGTACAACGGCCCGGATTTCAAGTTGCCTCCCGGCGCAACCTCCTGCACGCCATTTGGCGTTGGGCACGCCGGAATCGGCTACGGACAACCTACCAGTCATCCTTTAGCCGATGCCTCAATCAAAAACGTGCACGAATATCCCTGGCCCGATCCCAAATGGTGGGACGCCAGTCATATCCACGCTGAGGCTGCGCAGTACCAGCGGCAGTACGCCATTCTCGGTGGTGACTGGTCGCCTTTTTGGCACGACATTATCGATCTGTTGGGAATGGAAAACCTGTTCCTGCAAATGTACGATCAGCCCGAACTCGTTGACGCCGTATTAACTCATCTCGTCGATTTCTATTGCGAGGTTTCTCATCGTATATTTGACGCCGCCGCTGATGTTATCGACATTTTTTTTATCGGTAACGACCTGGGCACTCAGACCGGCCCCATGCTCGGCCTGGACCTGTTCAACCGTTTTGTCGCACCGCATCTTCATCGCTTCGCCGACCTGGGCCATTCTTACGGTCTCAAGGTTATGCTGCACTGTTGCGGCGGCTTTGCCGAGCTTATCGACCCAATGATAAAAGCAGGCATTGATGGTTTGCATAGTATTCAGCCGTGCTGCCGCGGTATGGATCTGAAAAAATTAAAAGCCCAATATGGCGACAGGATACTTTTCAATGGTGCCATCGATTCCCAGAGAATTCTGATCGAAGGCACCGAAGAATTTGCCAGAACAAAAACCAGAGAAGTACTCAGTGTTATGATGCCTGGCGGCGGTTACATTGCCGGCGCCAGTCACGATTGTATTCTCGAAGAGACACCGCTCGAAAATGTACTCGCGATGTTCGATACGATCAAAGAATTTGGAATTTACGACCGGTAAAGGAAAAAAAATGACGTCAAAAGAACGTATGATGCGGGCCTTGCGATTAGAAAAACCCGATCGCCTGCCCGTTAGCATCCACCAATGGCAGCAGTACCATTTGAACAAGTACATGGATGGCGTTGATGACTTAACCGCTTTCAAGCAGACCGGCCTGGACGCCGCCATCCAGTATTTTGAAGCTATGGGACAGTTTTGGGTCCCCAATGCCGAACAATACATAGTCCAGACGCCCCAATGGCACGAGAAAATAAACGTCATAAACTCCGACCCGCAAAACAAACTCTTACATCACACCATCGCCACTCCTGGCGGAACCCTCACTTACAAAACCGGCGGCAATCTTACTACCACATGGATCACCGAATACATGGTAAAAGCCCACGAGGACCTCGATTTGGTGGAAAAATACATGCCCGTAGCGACGCTAAACAAGGACAATATCGCACGAGCCTATGACAACCTTGCCGATGCCGGTATCTTGCGAGGTTTTGTTTGGGGAGACCAGGCCGGCTGTTGGCAGCACGCCTGCTGCCTGATGGACACCACACGCCTCATAATGGAAGCGATTGACAATCCAGACTGGGTCCATCGTTTTATGAACGTACTGCTGGAAAAAAAATTGCGTTTTATCGACGAATCGCTCAGAGGCGCCAAATTCGACCTGATCGAAACCGGCGGCGGCGCTGCCAGCGACACCTTGATCTCGCCGAATATGCATCGCGAATTCTGCCTGCCGTACGACCGCCGGATACATCAGGCATTACATGATGCGGGACATATCAGCACCTATCATACCTGTGGCGGAATGATGAACATACTCGACCTGATCATCGCCAATGAAACAGACGTCTCGGAAACACTCTCACCACCCGGAACCGGCGGAAACATTACGCAGCCGCAAAAGGTCCGCAAGGCTTATTCCGGAAAAGTTGCGATGATAGGCGGTATGGACCAGTTCAACATCCTTACCATCGGCACTAAACAGCGGATACGCGATGAGGTCCATCGCTTGTTTGAAGGTTTCGGCAGCCACGGCGGCTACATCCTCTCCGCCAGCGACCATTTTTTTGAAACGCCCGTTGAAAACCTGATCGCCTTCGCCGATGCCGCAAAGGAGTGCACGTATTAACTAAGTATTACCCGGTTCGACACTAATAACCTCCTCCTGAGGAGGAAATTCGTGTTGCGGTAAGCACCGGTGACAATGCCAGACCTATCGGACGGACAAACTCGGCAATTAGGTTGCCCGCAGCCGCCAAAGGTGTTGGCGGTATATAAACAATATCGCCTTCCTGTAATAAAACGTTTTTGCTCGTATCGCCGTGAACGATCATACGCAGAAGATTTACCTCGAAGACCTGCGGCTTGACCTCCTTATCAGCCGACGGCCGTATTACCTGGATATGTTCTTCCCACCCGGTAATCTCGACATTCGCCGCTGCGACAGCCGTTAACAAAGTGTCGCGCCCAGTATAGGGCTTGGTCCCTGGAAGGCTCACTTCACCGACAACATAGTAAACTTTACTTGCATAAGCGACTACACGAACATCTATAGGCTTATCGCCCGTCAGGGAATACAGCTTGGCAGCTTTTTCACGTAAAATATCCGCAACTTGCGCGGTCGTCTTACCGGCGACTTCTATTTCACCTAAGCTCTCGAAAGATATCCTGCCGTCTGGTCGAATCTGCTGACGTTGCAGATTAATTTCCGGAACTCGTGCGCAGTGTATTTCAACCTCATCCGGAGGATACAAAACATAATCAGCGCAGGTTACATCTCTTTGAAAAGGCTTCACAAACGCCTCTATCGCCTTACGCTTAGCCGAAAAACATCCCGTCATACACCCGCAAACAACAAATACCAACACAACCGCCATTACCTTGACATACCTCATTTTTTAGCTCCTATGTTAAAACTTCTTTAATTTTGTGATTCTACCATTCCAGCGAGCGATCAGCGGGAGCGGCCCTTTGCCAACCTTATGAAACATAGAAAGTGGCCATGCCACCTCCTTAATCTAATACATACAAATCGATTTCATCTATTCCTCAAGCATCACAATACCACTATTAATCGGCTTTATGCCCCCATATCCTTATTACACGCACAGATTATTAAAAAAAGGACCGATAACTACCCCATAACAACCCCTCCACAACCTTCGACGCCATACCCCACACTTGCAGAGGCATATTAATTCCAACGTAGCTTATGCCGTCAACGCTACATATTTAGCCGGGTGACGGCCGCCTCCCCCACCCTCGCGTGGGCATGCTTATACCAACGCAGCACCAAAACTTGCCATGGCAATGTCATTGCCAGCAGGCCCAAGGCCGACGTGGCAATCTCCCCCTCTACCGCCGCCGTCTCGCCGGCAGTACGCAATACAAACAGCCGTTGCATTCTATTTGGCCGATTGTTCTTTCATTTGTGCCAGCCAGTCATACAAACTGTTGATAAATTCTTTCCATTCTTCCTCGCTGACTTCTTTTCGCAACTGCTCATCTTC
>Ga0315290_10000180_pt1 | contig 38402 bp, 28 predicted proteins | sample YL17G12_0_MG_FD_203627 | JGI IMG/M metagenome (GOLD analysis project Ga0315290, IMG submission 203627) | Sediment microbial communities from Yellowstone Lake, YNP, Wyoming, USA - YL17G12_0 | ecosystem: Environmental > Aquatic > Freshwater > Lake > Sediment | place: USA: Wyoming | collected... | reverse complement strand
CGTCCCAGAGGTCCTCCACCAACTGGAGCTTCTCCGGTGGACTCAGGTCGAAGACGGAAAAGGCGTTGGGATCCATGGTCCCCCCTTCGTGGCTTTCACATCCTAGTGGCGAAACAACTCCTCGACGCCCGTGGCCCGAGACCAAGCCCATGCAAGCCGCCGGCCAGACAGCTTGCCCAAGGTGTCGTCAATTCTCGCGTCTGTTGGGGCGGGTGTCAAGCCCCCGCCACGGTGGGACTGCATTGCCGTCCGCCTGGCGTCTGGGTTGGATTCCGGGCTCGAAATCGCGCTGGTCGAATGGATAGAATGAGCACGAGATCGTCTCGGCGGTTTCGGTGGGACTTCGTCCCACCCTACCACCACCACCACCAGTTCTCCGGGGATGCTGCCATGGCGGAATCGGCACAGGATCGGTATCGGTACTTCTTGAAGGACACGGTGCGGCAGTCGATCGATTTTTCGCGGACCGATCAGCACCGCGGGGTGCCGCCGCCTCCGGTGGAAAAGCCCTATCCGGCCGATGCTGAGCGGATCGACCTGGTCCGGCCCGGCCAGTGGAAGTCGGTGCCCAAGGTCGATCTCGAGACGGCGATCGGGCGCCGGCAGAGCCACCGCAGCTTCCTGCGCCGGGGGCTGGGCCTGGAGGAGCTGTCGTTCCTGCTCTGGGCGACCCAGGGGATCCGCCAGGTCGTGGGCGAGGGGACCGCCCTGCGCATGGTGCCGTCGGCCGGGGCCCGGCACGCCCTGGAGACCTATCTTGCCGTGCTCGACGTCGAGGGACTGGAGCCCGCGTTCTACCGGTACCTCCCGCTGGAGCACCAGCTCCTCTTGGAGTTCCGCGAGGAGAAGGCGGGGGCCCGGCTCGTCGAGGCGACGCTCGGGCAGGCGTTCGTCGCCCGGGCGCCCGTCACGTTCCTATGGACCGCCGTCCCCTACCGCATGGAATGGCGCTACGACCTGGCCGCCCATAAGGTGATCGCCCTGGACGCCGGCCACGTCTGCCAGAATCTCTACCTGGCCTGCGAGGCGATCGGGGCCGGCTGTTGCGCCGTGGCCGCCTATCACCAGGAGCTGCTCGACCGCCTGCTGCGGGTCGACGGCCGCGACGAGTTCGTCATCTACCTGGCCCCCGTCGGGAAGATCGCAGCGGCGTGAAGCCCCGGCCTTCTCGGCTCCCGGGACTTGGGGTACAATGAGGCGGGCCGGACAAGGACCTTGCGACGGCCAGCAGGCTGGACCCGCGTGGGAGACCCGATCGTGCGATGGCTCGGACTTGGACTTGGAGAGATCTTGGTTGTGCTGCTCACGGCGGGCACCGGCCTGCCGGCGGCGACCGGCGCCGAGCCGTCGTCGGCGCCGGGGAAGGCGGCGTCGGCCGGGGCGCCGCCCGGCGAGTCCACCCCGCCTGCTCCCGCGGCCGTCGCCGATCCCCGCGCGCTGCGCCGAACCCTGCCGGTGCAGGTCTTCGACGCGTGGAAGGAGAGCGTCGTGTTCGTGACCGGGCCGGTGGTGAAGCCCGGGAAGCCCACGGTCGAGGAGTTCTTCAGGCCGGCCGGGCGCGGCCCGCAGGAAAACGGGGTGGGCACCGGGGTGGTTGTCCACGAGTCGGGCTACGTGGTGGCCAATGCCCACGGCGTCGAGCGGCTGGTCCAGCCGCGCGTGTCGCTGGCCCCCGAGCGGTCGTTCCTGGCCGAGGTGGTTGCCGTGGAGCACCAGCAGGACCTCGCCCTGCTGAAGATCGCCCCCGACCGGCCGCTCACCCCCGTGCGCCTGGCCCGCTCCGGAGACGTGATGGTCGGCGAAACGGTCGTCGTCATAGCGAACCCCCACGGGCTGTTGCGCACCTGCACGGTGGGCGTGGTCAGCGCGGTGGGCCGCTCCAGCACGGTCGACGACGTCCCCGGCCTGACGCTCTTCGACCTGATCCAGTCGGACGCCGGGGTCAATCCGGGCAGCTCCGGCGGGCCGTGGCTCAACGTGGCCGGCGAGGTGATGGGCATCACCTCCTCGATGAAACGGGGCTCGGAGAACATCGCCTTCGCCATCTCGGCCGCCAGCCTCCGCAGCACGCTGCCCCGAATGCTCGACGTCGAGCGCCGCTTCGGACTGGTCACGGGCATGACGATTGCCCCGGACGGCCCGTGCCGGGTCGTGTCGCTTCAGCCGAAGTTCCCCGCGGCCGAGGCCGGCCTCCGGGAGGGGGACGTGATTGAGAAGCTCGGCGACCGGCCCACCCCGACCAGCCTCGACTACCACCTCGCGCTGGTCGACCGCAAGCCCGGCGAGGCGGTCCGCGTGGAAGTGCTGCGCGAGGGCGGCCGGAAGGGGGGCACGATCACGTTGGGCCAGCGGCCCAAGCCCGACGGCGCCGCGCTCTTGCGCAAGCTGCTCGGCCTGACGGCCGGCCCGCTTTCCGCCGAAGAGGCCCGGGCCATGGGGCTCCGCGTCCCGCAGGGCGTGCTGATTACGGCGGTGGACCCCGCGCGTTACGAGAAGCTTCCGGTGAAGCCGCAGCCCGGCGACGTCCTGGCCCGCATCGGCCGCATCCGCCCCCGCGACCTCGACCACGTCGGGCTGCTTTTGGAGAAGGTCATGCCCGGCCAGCCCGTGGCGATCGTGCTATTGCGCAAGCAGGACGAGCTGAACACCCGCATCGACGCCAACATCGTCGTGCCGCCGTAGGCGGCGCGATGGGTCCGACGACGGGTGGCTGGGGCATAGCGCAGCGGTGCCCCAGGAATCCGCCCCCGGCTTCCGACAAGACGTGGCTACCCCAGGCGGGACACCTTGATGCACAGTCAGTCCCAAGGTAGTGGCTATCCGAGCAGCCATCGCGACGTGGGACCATCCATCTGGAAGAGGCACTGCGCCAGGAAGTCGCGGCCAAGAATCAAGGTCGGCCTCTCGACAGCGATTACCTTGAGGACGACCTCCTGAACGCCGTCGAGACGGATCGTGACCCAGAACAAGGAGTAATCACGACCTGGGCTGCCAGGGTCGAGACTGCGAATTCGGCGGCGTCCCACGGCGGGCAAGGCAAGATCGCGGCAGACTTGCATGGGCACTACTGTACCGTCGCCGCCCGTGTCGACCACGGCGGTCCACCCGTGCGGGTGTCGGTTATTGTGGAGATCCTCGACGATCACGTCTTCCGCCACCGGCGCGGGACAACGAAATGCGTAGCCAATGCCTTGGCGGCTGAGAGTCTGGCGGATCATGGGTCGGATTCCGGCGAGAGAAAGGAGGCTTCGTCGGGGTCAGGGTGTCCTACCTGTCGGACAAGAACAAAGGAGTTGGGATAGTCGCGCTGCAGCCTTCGCGCCAGGGCCACCTCGTCGGGATCCTCATCCACGATCCTGCCGTCGCGTACTGCCACGAAAAGGCCGTGGTGGCCGGCGAGGAGATCTGACTCCATCCTCTCGAAGGCCTGTCGTTCGCGCTCGAATGCCGCCCGATGCAGTTCTTCGATGGGTTCCTCCGCGACTGGCTCGTGTGGCTCCCTTGCTTCTTGGGCTGAACTCGATGTGCCCAGACTGGTGGTTCGGTTTGCCTCCGATTCCGACCCATCTGTGCGTGCCACGCCACGGGTGACCACCGTGGAGCCGTCGAATTGCCGCTTGCCGCTCTGTTGTTGGGGATCGGGAAGCTCGATCCGGAACCTGGCACCCTCGAAACGGACCGTGCGGTCGACGAACACCCGACCTCCCAGGGACTCGATGCACCAGCGGGTCAGATAGAGCCCGAGCCCGGAGCCGTCTTTGCGGGTCGTGTAGTAGGCCTCGAAGATCCGCTCGCGATGGTCTTCATGGACCCCCGGCCCCGTGTCAGTCACGGCGATCCACACGGGCAGCGGCCGGCTTTCGTCCACTCCGCCGGAGACCTCCACCCGCTTGTGCTTGCGGCAGGGCCCCTGCTGCAGTTGCTGGACCGCATTGAGCACCAGGTTAAAGATGCTCTGTTGCAGGGGCAGTTGCGGAACCTTCACTTTCGCCAGCGTCGACTCCAGGTGGAAAACCAGGTCAATGCCGGCGAGCTCGGCCTGGGGCCGGATCCACTCCATCATCTCGAAGACGAGCCGATACACCTCCTCCACGGACGTCGACCCGTGGGTCATCCCGGCCAGGAAGCTCCGGAGGATCTTGGTGATCGCGTTGCCGCGCCCGCTGACGGAACGCAAGGCCTCGGCCAGCTTCTTTTGCTCCGCGCCAGGCAGCCCGCCCTGCTCCAACAGGGAAAGGTACCCCTGCACGCCCTGCAGGCTGAGCATCATGGCCGCGACGGTGTTGTTCGTCTCGTGGGCCACGCCCGCAAGCAGGTTGGCCTTCGACAGGCGGATGTGATCCTGCGTGACCGCCTCGAGATTGCGGATCCGCTCCAGCGGCAGGCAGCTCTCCCTGGCAATCCGCTCCAGGGCCTCCAAGTCCTCCCGAAAGAAGGTCCCTCCGCTCGATTGGAAGACGAAGATGCCGTACTCCGGCTCGCCCATGACCATGACCGGCGCGCCAATCATCGCCGAGCACTGGATCATGCGGCGGATGCTGCCTGCCCACGTGGCCGACGGGTCATCCAGATCGTCGTATCTGACGCCCTCGCCGCGACGGATCACGTCATCGATCGGCGAGTACTTCAGTTGCAGCCGCTCCCGGTCAAAGGTCGCGCGATCGAACCGTTCGCTCCGCACGTACTCCGGCTCCCGGGAGTCCCTGGACCGGTGCACCAGGAGAACCGCCTGCCGCGGCCAACGACGGCAGACGGCGCCAAAGAGCTCGTTGAGGGCGTCCTGCCGCGTCTTGATCTCCCTCTGTCTGCTAGCCGCAACGGCCGGCATTTCCGAGTCCGCCTCCGAGCTGCCGGCGTAGGTCTCCACCTCGAATTGCCCGGCCACCTCGCACGACTCCACCCGCTCGGCCAGCAAATCCAGGCTCACGGGCTTCAGCAGGGCGTCGATCACCTGACCGCGAGCGCAGACCAGTTCCGCCGTGACGTCGGGATCGTAGTAGGCCGAGCAAGTAATCACTTTCACCTTCGGGTGCTCGCGACGAAGTCTCTCCAACACCGGCGTCAACACCAACTCGCCATGGACCATCAAGTCAAGCACCACGCAACCCACGTCATATTGGGCCAACTTCGTGAACAGTCCGTCGAGAGTCGACGCGGCGCGGACCTGGTGCCCGCATCGCTCCAGGAAGTCGACCAACCCCGCGAGGATGTCTTGATCGTCCTCCAACACGACCACCCGTCGCGAAGTGCGGGCCTTGGGGACATCGTCTTGGAAGTAGTCAATCGCAAGCGGAACCAGGGACTCCGAAGCCACCACCGGCGCCGGAAGGCCCACCCGATCCGGCCTCCACCCCTCGAGATACTTGGTCACGCTCAAGTGCATCTGCTGTCGTGACGGATCTTTCCTGAAGACCACCCCGGCAACCTGATCGCCGAGACGCAAGATCTCCTCCACAGGCTGGTCACCCACCTGGGGTATTTCTGACATTGGCAGCAAGGCGTCGAATCCGTTCGCCAGGCGGACGAAGACCCCCACCGATCCATGCCTGACCACCCGGCCCAGCAACTCCGTTCCCAAAGCCGTGGATTCCACGTAGTGCACGATCTCACGAGGGCCGGCCTGCCGTAACGTGAGTTGCAGTTGCATCCGGCTGTCGTCGTAGTTGTCGACATACGCGCTGAGGCTGTCGCCTACCTTGAGCGTGGTGAGCGTTTCGCCCGTCGCGTGGGCCTGCTGCTGCAACTCGCCCAGGCTGAGAAACCCGAAAACCAGCCGGCGACCTCGGCCCATGCGAACCAAGTAGCCCCCCCGGACCTCGCGGTAGACGAGCCCTTCCACGAGCATCCCGCGATGGTGTTCGCCCTTGACCCGAAGCCACATCGGCTGTGTCAGTTGCCGCTGCTCGCGCACCGTTGCGTCCTCCCTCGGCCGACAGGGAATACCAGGCAGGGAGCTTCCCGCCCGCCCCATGGCCATGATGATTATACCGATTGCGACAGTCCGTCACAAGTGTGCGGTTCTGTCGAGCGGGCCGCGTGGGAGGGCCGATCAACCAGCGCGGCGGGGGGCTTGAGGCGAAGCAGCCGTTCCAAGCGTCACGGCTGCGCGGCCTTTGCCGCCGGCGTGACGCTTGGGGTGGAAGGTTGGGGGGCCGAGGCGGCCGGTGCGGAAGGAGGGGACTTGGGCGCCTGACTCGACTTTGAGGGCCCGGGGATGAGGCCCGAGTTCGGGCTGACCGCGCCGAGCGACGCGGAGCCCTGCGCGGGCGAAGCGGGGCGCAGCGCTTCGCGCGGGCCGCCGGGCAGCGCGGCGAGCTCGTTGAGCAGGTGGATCTCGACCCGCGAGTTGTGCTTGATCGGAATGAGCCCGCCTTCGTCTTCCAAAGGCTCGTTGTCGCCGGCTACGCCGAGCCGGATCCGCCGCGGGTCGATCCCTTGGGAGACCAGGTAGTCGCGCACGGCGCGGCAGCGGGCGTACGCCAGGTCCCAGTGGTCCTTGAAGGGGGAGCCGGCAGGCAGGGGACGCCGGCTGCTATGGCCGCGGATCTCGATCCGCTGGGCCTTGCCGGCGATCCGTTCGGCCGCCGTGCGGAGCCTGCGGAGGCCCGGCTCGGAAAGGGAGTCCGAGAACTCGTCGAAGTCGATGCGGCCGCCGGCCAGGACGGTCTCGCCCGGTCGGGGCGCGCGGGCACGGGAGGAGTCGCCGCCGGCCGAACCCCGGGTCGACTTGCCGTTGTTGCGGATCTCGGCCCCCCGGGTCACGAGCGCGCCGGGCGCGGCGCGGAGCTCGGGCGGTCCGCCGACCCAGCAGTTGCTGATCGTCCACTCCGGCCCGAAGCGGTAGTACAGCGATTTGAAGACCTCGTTGAGTCGTGCCTGCCGGGCGGCGTCGACGTCGGGATCGGCGTCGGCGTCGGGGTTCTTGCCGTCGTGGCCGGCGAGTGCGTCGCTGCCCCTGGGGCCAGCCCCTTCCCTGGGCCCGGAGCCGGTTTGCGGGCCGGGGTTTTCCTTGGTGGGTGCGGCGCCGTGGCCGGCCTTCTCGCCCTTGTTTCCGGAGCCGGTCGAGCCGGTGGTGGCGTACAGCACGATGAAGAAGGCGAGCATGATGGTGAGCATGTCGGCGTAGGACACCATGTATTCCGGTGCCCCGCCTTCGGACGATGCTTGCGGCGCCTTGAGCATGGCGTTACGGGGCCTTTTCATGGCCGGTCATGCGGGCCTTCGGGGGGAGGAACGTGCTGAGCTTCTGCTGGACGATGCGGGGGCTGTCGCCCGACTGGATCGCCAGCACCCCGCGCACGATGATCTCCTTGGCGAGCGATTCCTCGTGGCTGAGGCAGCCCAGCTTCTCGGCCATGGGGATGGCAAAGAAATTGGCCGTGGCGACGCCATAGAGCGTTCCTATCAGGGCCATGGCCATGGAGGGGCCGATGGCCTCCGCGTTGGAGAGGTTTCCCAGCATGAGGATCAGTCCCAGCAGCGTGGCGACCAGCCCGAAGGCCGGGCCGCAGCGCCCCACGGTTTCCAGCACCTTCTTGCCCTCGTGGTGCCGGGCCTGCATGGACTCGATCTCCGTCCGCATCACTTCCTCGACGGTCTCCGGCTTGATCCCGTCGACGGCCATCTCGATTCCCAGGGCGATGAACGGATCCTGGATCTCCTTGGTCCGGCTTTCCAGGGCCAGGAGGCCGTCGCGCCGGGCGATCTCGGCCAGCGTGACGATTTCCTCGATGAGCCGGGCCGGGTTCTCGGGCCTGAAGAACAACACCTTGCGGATCGCCCCGAGCATCGCGAAGACCCGCTTCATAGGGAAGCCGACCAGGGTAACGCACAGCGTGCCGCCGACGACCATGATGATGGCGGGCGGGTCGATGAACCCGGCCAGGTTCACGTTGCCGCCATGGCCGGACATCACGGCCAGGGCACCGCCCATCGCCGCGAAGGCAAGGATCAGCCCGATGATCGTGGAAATATCCATCGCTCTTTTCGACGTCCCGCGTTGCTCCCAGGAACATATAGCTTTTCCTCGGGAACACCGTTTCGCTCTCCCTCGGAAAGAGGGTTGGAGTGCGGCCGGCTCGCACGGTTTGTAGCGGCTCCGGGAACTCATTTGGGTTGGTGGGCACAAGGACGCACTGTATTTCTCTAGCCCAGGCGTTTACGCCTGGGTCTGCGTGAGACGTAATCCCCCAGACTTCTGCCGGGCCCCCCTTAAGGGGGCTGGGAGAAAGGGAACTCTCTGGACCGCCAGATTCCCAGGCGTAAACGCCTGGGCTAGAGAAAACGCGCTTTCAGACGTCCCAGGCGTAAACGCCTGGGCTAGAGAAAATTCGCTTTGCCCCTGGGAAACCCAATGGCAATTCCCTGCCACGCGGGCGGGCCTGCTGGTAAGATAGTCCGCAGTCCAACGCTGCCGGTTGGCCGGCAGCCTCCTGCCACCAGGAAAACGCCATGACGCCACGAGAACGTGTTCTGGCCGCGCTCGAGCACCGTGAGCCGGATCGAGTGCCGATCGATTTGAGCGGCCACCGCTCGTCGGGGATTGCCGCCATTGCCTATGCCAAGCTGCGCAGGGCCCTGGGCCTCGCCGAGCGGCCGATCCGCGTGTACGACCCCATCCAGCAGTTGGCCGTCGTCGACGAAGACGTCCTGGAGCGGTTCCACGTCGACGCGATCGAGATGGGGCGGGGTTTCGCCCTCGGGGATGAGCATTGGGTCGACTGGACGCTCCCCGACGGCACCCCCTGCCAAATGCCCGCGTGGGCCGCGCCCGAGCGCGTCGACGGGGCTTGGGTGCTCCGCAGCGCCAGCGGCCGCATCGTGGGACGCATGCCCGACGGGGCTCTCTACTTCGAGCAGGCCCACTGGCCCTACGCCGAGCACGACGACCTGGACCGGCTTGGCGAGGCCATCGACGAGACCGTCTGGTGCACCATTGCCAGCCCCCCGGGCCCCTTGGGCGCCGACGACCGCGCGTTGGCCGACGGCGCGGCGCGGCTTCGCCAACGGACCGATCGGGCCATCGTCGGCCTGTTCGGCGGCAACCTCCTGGAGATGGGCCAGTTCCTCTACCGCATCGACAACTTCCTGGCGCTCCTGGCCGGCGACCCGCGCCGGGCCCACGAGTTCCTCGACCGCGTCGTCCAGCGCCACCTGGCCGGCCTGGAGCGGTTCCTCCGGCTCGTCGGGCCGTCGATCGACGTCGTCCTCTTCGGCGACGACCTGGGGATGCAAAAAGGGCCGCAGATCTCGCCGGCAATGTACCGGGAGTTCTTCAAGCCGCGCCACGCCCGGCTGTGGCGCCGGGCCAAGGAGCTGGCCAACGTCAAGGTGATGCTCCACTGCTGCGGGGGCGTCGAGCCGCTTATGGACGACCTGATCGACGCCGGCATGGACGCCATCAACCCGGTGCAGATCTCCTGCACCGGAATGGACCCGAGGCACCTCAAGGCCCGGTTCGGCCCGCGCATGACCTTCTGGGGCGGCGGCTGCGACACCCGCTTCGTCCTCGCCCGGGGCACGCCCCAAGAGATTCGCCGGCACGTGCGGGAGCAGGTTTCGATCTTCAAGCCGGGCGGGGGGTTCGTTTTTCAGCAGGTCCACAACATCCTGGCCGACGTCCCGCCGGAGAACGTCATCGCCATGTTCGACGCCGCCTACGAGGCCGCATGAGGAGCAAATCATGAAGGTTTCACGCTACGCACCCGCCGTTCTCCTGGCGCTGCTCGGCTGCCTGGGGGCGCGATCGGCCGCCGCGGCCGCCGCGGCCGAGGCGCCGGCTCCGGCCGGAGCCGCCAAGGCGCCCAAGGGCGCCTTTCCCTTCTTCGCCCTGTGCATGGACACCCACGACGCCAAGCGCCGCACGCTGCCCCAGCAGGCCGAGATGCTTGGGGAGCTGGGCTTTGACGGGGCGGCCCACCTGTGGCTCGACGGTGTCCCCGAGCGGCTCAAGACGCTCGACGCCCGCGGACTGGAGCTGTTCCAGGTCTACGTCCAGGCGAGCATCGATCCGAGCCGGCCGAAGTACGACCCGCGCCTGGCCGAAGTGACGAAGCTGCTCAAAGGCCGTCGCACGATGCTCGGCGTGCTCGTGACCGGCATGAAGCCCTCGGACCCGGCCGGCGACGAAAGGGCCGTTTCGGTCCTCGGGGAAATCGCCGACCTGGCCGGGGCCGCCGGCCTGCGCGTGGCCCTCTATCCGCACACCGGCGACTGGCTCGAGCGGGTCGACGACGCGATCCGCGTGGTCAAGAAGGCCGGGCGCAAGAACCTCGGCGTCAGCTTCAACCTCTGTCACTACCTCAAGGTGGAAGGCCCGAAAGACCCCAAGCCAACGCTCCGGGCGGCGCTGCCGCACCTGTTCGTGGTGACGATCAACGGGGCCGACGCCGAGGGGACCAACTGGGACCGGCTCATCCTGCCTTTGGATCGGGGCAACTTCGACGTACACGGCATGCTTAGGACGCTTAAGGACCTGGGCTACACCGGCCCGATCGGGCTGATGTGCTACGGCATCGGCGGCGACGCCCGGGAGCACCTGGCACGCTCGATGGACGCGTGGCGCAAGCTCTCCGCGCGGCTCGAAGGGCCCAACGGCGCATCCGCATCCAAGGACCGAGCACCGAATCGCAAGCCATGAGCGACAACCAAGTGCCGATCGTCCCTCGCCCCGGCTACCCGTGCCTTCGCTCCGCAGGCCCGCTGCTGGCCGCCTGGTTCCTGGCCCTGGTCTCCAGCGCGGCACCGGCGGCGCTTCGGGCCGACTGGCCGGAGTTCCGCGGCCCGTGGGGCAACGGCCACGTGGCCGCGCCCGGCAACGCCGAGCCTGCCGGGCCCGTCGGGCTGCCCCTGCGCTGGAGCGAGCAGGAGAACGTCCGGTGGAAGGTCGAGATCCCGCATCGCGGCTGGTCGACGCCCGTGGTCCTGGGCGGGCAGGTCTGGCTGACCACGGCCACGCTCGACGGCCACGACTTCTTCGCGATCGCACTCGACGCCGCGACCGGCCGGACCCTCTTCCACCAGCGCCTGTTCCACGCCGACGCCCCCGAGCCGCTGGGCAACGCGGTCAATTGCTACGCCTCGCCGTCGCCGGCCATCGAGCCGGGCCGGGTGTACGTCCACTTCGGCAACTACGGCACCGCGTGCCTCGACACGGCCACCTTCAAGGTGCTTTGGCAGCGCCGCGACCTGCCCTGCCGCCACTACCGCGGCCCGGCCTCGTCGTGCGTGCTGTTCGAGAACCTCCTGATCCTCTCGATGGACGGCGTCGACGTGCAGTACCTGGCGGCCCTGGACAAGAAGACCGGCCACACCGTCTGGAAGACCGGCCGGTCGGTCCCCTGGGAGGATCTCGACGCCCAGGGTCAGCCGATGGCCGAAGGGGATTTTCGCAAGGCCTATTGCACGCCGCTGGTGATCGAGGCCGGCGGCACGACCCAGATGATCAGCCTGGGGGCCAAGGCCGCCTACAGCTACGACCCGCGCTCCGGCCGGGAGCTGTGGCGGGTGCGCCACACCGGCCATTCCGCCGCTCCGCGCCCGGTGTTTGCCGGCGGGCTGGCCCTGATTTGCACCGGGCACGGCACCACGGAGCTGTGGGCGGTCCGCGTCGATGGCCGGGGGGACGGCCGCGGCGACGTGACCGGCACCCACGTGGCCTGGAAGGTCACCCGGGGCGTCCCGCTGACCGCGTCGCCCATCGTCGTCGGCGAGCTGGTCTTCATGGTCAGCGACGACGGCGTTGCCACGTGCCTGGAGCTTTCCTCGGGCAGGGAGGTGTGGAAGAAGCGGCTTGGCGGCAACTTCGCCTCCTCGCCGATCTACGCCGATGGCCGGCTCTACTTCTCCAACCAGCAGGGCAAGACCACCGTGCTGGCGGCCGGACGCACCGGCGAGGTCCTGGCGGTCAACGCGCTGGGCTCAGGGTTCATGGCCTCGCCGGCCGTCTCGGGCCGGGCGCTGCTCCTGAGGACGAAGACGCACCTGTACCGGATCGAGTAGGCCACATCCCCTGCGACCTCAGCCGATCTAGGCCGAGGATCGGAGATGGTTGAAGTTCAGGACGTCGCCCCCGGCCTTCTCCAGGTACTGGGCAAGTCGGAGGTCGTCGGTGAGAACGAGGTACTTGCCGGTTGCCAGGTGCGCGATGGCACAGTCGGTAAGTCCCAGGCGCGAGAACTGGCTCCCCTGGGCTGCGGCCGTACTGGCCACATAGTGCTCATCGAGGGTCGCGATCCCTCGCGCGAAGTCGAGGTAGTACTCCGATCTCAACGGCTCGCCCAACTGGCCCGAGAGGCTGCTTACTTCCGAGAGGACGTTGGGCGTCGTCACGATCCGCTGGAAGCGAGCCAACAATCGGACCAACAGGTGGTAATCGGCGACGCTGAACTGGCACGTCCGCTTGAAGCGGGGAATGTGCTCGGGAGCGAACTTGCCGACGAAGTACAGCAGAAGAATGTTCGTGTCGACAAGGACGCCCCGCGAATGGTAGGCCTGGACGAGCTCGAGGAGCGGATCGGTCATACGAGCTGCCGGATCTTCATCGAACGTACCTCACCGTCCACGGACCGAACGGCAAGCACCTTGTACTCGCGAGGCGTCTCACCGGCCAGGGCTCCCGCCAGACCCGATGGGGGCATGCCTCTGCGATAGCTCAAGGTGATGTTCCAGAACCGGTCATCCTCGGAGAGCTCAATCTCCTCAAGCCTGACATCGCGAAGGTTCTGGTTGGCGTGGACGGCATCGAGAAACTCGATAGCCTTCTTGATCGCCGCCTTGAAATCAATCATGTTTCGCTCGCTTCTCTGGGAGGAAATCCCGGGGCTCGGGCCTTCACGTTCCCTTCGGGAATTTCGGCAGCACCCGCATTCGACCCACCTGCATCGATAAGTATAGCAGACCTCTCTCGCGAAGACACCAACACCCCGCAGAACTGCCGAGCCAAGCCCCCCCAATCACGGTGGGCCGAGGCGGCGATCAGGGTTTGTAGGGTGTGGTTGATCCTGCCGAGGCTGCGCCGCCGGGGCAGACCAGCTCGGCAAGGTGGCACACCCGCACCGCCAGCCCGCGCTTCTCGACGCCGTAGCGCAAATGGAGCACGCACGCCGGGCACGACGTGGCCAGGACCGTGGCCCCGGTTCGCTCGAGGTTGTCGATCTTGCGGTCGAGCACTCTGAGCGCGAGGTCGTAGTGGGACAGCGCGTAGGAGCCCGCACCGCCGCAGCACCAGTCGGCCTCGGGAAGCTCCCGATACTCCACGCCGGGGAGCCGCCGGAGCACCTCCCGGGGCTCGCGCACCAGGCCCTGGCCGCGCGAGGCGTGGCACGGATCGTGGTAGGTGACCACGAGCTGCCTGTCCGGCGCGGCGGCCTGCGCCTGCGGGTTGTCGGCCAGCAAAGTGACGAGGTCCTGCACGCGGCCGGCAAACGCGGCGGCCGGCACGCGCCGCGGATCGTCCCCGGCGAACAGCATCGGGTACTTCTTGAGAAACGCCGCACAACTCGAGCAATCGGTGACCACCAGATCGAACGCAGAACCCTCGACCAGGCGGAGGTTTTTTTCGGCCAGGGCTTGGGCGGCCGGGCGGTCGCCGTAGGTCATCGGCGGCAGGCCGCAGCAGGCGTTGTCCAGCACGTGGACGGTCTTGCCCAGCGTGCGCAGCACCTGGAGGGTCGCCTCGGCGGCCTCGGGCTGGAGGATGTCGTTGCCACAGCCCACGAAGTACCCGATGGCCAGGGTCCCCGCTCCTTCCAGCACGCCAGGCCGGACCTGGTCGCGGAAGGCCCGCCGCGGGAACCGGCCGACGATCTGCTGGGCCCGGGAGAAATCGTGCCCGAAGATCCGCATCAGTCCCAATGCCCGGGCCAGCTCCGAGAGGCCGGTCTTTCGGGCGGTCGCCGCGGCCCGGGCCGCAAGCCGCATCCGCTTCGGGTACGGCAGGAGGTGCCAAAACAGGAGCCGGTGGAGCCTGCTGCGCCCGACGCGGTCGAGGTACTCCGCTCGGGCGTCGACGACCAGGTCGGCCGTGGCCACGGCGGGGAAGCAGTTCGACGTACACGCCCCGCACAGCAGGCAGTTGAACAGCGGCTCGCGGAGCTGGTCGTCCCAGGGAATGCGCTCTTCGAGGAGCCCGCGCAAGAGCGCAATGCGGCCCCGGGCCACGCCGGCCTCGTGCCCCGTGGCGCGGAAGATCGGGCAGGCCACCTGGCAGAAGCCGCAGCGGTTGCAGCGGGAGACGTCGTCGTAGCGCTGGAGGATGTCCATTCAGAGGCGGCCCGGCAGGTGTCCTGGGGAGAAGACGTGGTGCGGGTCGAGGGCGGCCTTGACCCGCCTGAGGAGCAGCTCATCCGGCCGGGGCGGTCCGAAGACGTCGTGCTGCTTCCGGAAGCCCTCGGTGGCCTTCTCCAGAACGACGTGGCCGGCGGCCTCGTCCGCCGCCTGGCACCACCGGCTCCAGCGGCCGGCGTGCAGGTCGGGCATCGACAGGGTGATCCGCCCGCAGCCGAAATCGGCCAACACGCCGCCGCCTTCGAGCAGGTCCTGCCGGGCACAGAGCAGCGCGGCCATGCGGTCCAGGGGCAGGTCGGCCCGCACCAGGAACGGGGCTTGCCAGAGGGCCTCGAGCCAATCGCCGCACGCTCCTTCGCGCGCGGCGTACTGCCGGCGCGTGCAGCAGGCAGTTCCCGCCTTCGCGGCAAGTGCCTCGAAGGAGCGCACCTGGAAGTCCACGGTTTCCTCGAATCCCTCGAACCCGGCGAGGAGCTGCCAGCTTCCCCGGGCGCTGGGCCGGAGGTCCGGGTCGTCGGGCACGCCGATCACCAGCGCCGGCTCGAGCTTCGACTTGAGCAATTCGGCGGCGGCCGCGGCACACGCCTCGAGCGGTCCGGAGGCGGCCACGGCGACGCAGCAGGGCGGCAGCGCCAGCACGCGAAACGTCAGCTCGGTGATGAGCCCGAGCGTGCCCGCGGAGCCCGTCACGAGCCTCGTCACGTCGTAGCCGGCCACGTTCTTGACCACGCGTCCTCCGGCGGAGATCGGCCGTCCGGTCCCGGAGACGAGCTTCAGCCCGAGCAACAGGTCGCGGGGCGCCCCGTAGCGCAGGCGCTCCGGTCCGCAGGCGCCCAAGGCGGCGATGCCACCGAGGGTCCGAGAGCGGCCTCGCGCAGGGCGAAGCGGCAGCCATTGCCCGTTCTCGGCCAGGGCGTCCTGGAGGGCCTCCAGCGGCATTCCCGCTCCCGCCGCCACGACCTGGTTGGCCGGGTCGTACTCTGTGATCGCCGCAAGGCCGGTGCTCCGAAGCGGGATGGCCGGCCGGCTCGGGGCGTTGCCGAAGTCGGCCTGCGTGCCGTGGCCCAGCGGGCGCAGGGCCTGGCGGTCGAGGCACGCCCGGCGGACCATCGCGCACGCCTCGGCCACGCTGCCGGGAGTCCAGCCCCCGGCTTGCGGCTCCCGCCGGGCCGGCTCGGCCGGCGCCGGGGCCTCGGCGGGGGCCGGAAAGATCTTGCCGGGGTTCATGAGGTCGCGCGGGTCGAAGGCCTCGCGGAGCCGGCGCTGGAAATTCAGGTCGTCCTCCGAGAAGACCAGGCGCATGGCCTCGGTTTTCTCCATGCCCACCCCGTGCTCGCCGCTGATGGTGCCGCCCAGCGCCACGCAGGCCTCCATGATCTCGCGGCCGGCCTCGTGAACGCGCTCGACCAGCTCCGGTTGGCGTGAATCGAACAGCAAGAGCGGGTGCAGGTTGCCGTCGCCGGCGTGAAAGACGTTGCCGTGCGCGAGCCGGTGCTTGCCGGCGATCGCCGCGACTTGGGCCAGGGCCTCGGGGAGCCGGGTGCGGGGGACCGTGCAGTCGGCCACGAGGAAGCTCGGGGCCAGCCGGGCAATCGCCCCAAAAGCCCCGCGACGGCCCGACCACAGCAGCTCCCGTTGGGCCGCGTCCTTCGCCCGGCGCACCTCGCGGCAGCGGTTCTTCATGCACAGCTCGCGGATCCGCTCGGCCTGCCTGGCCAGGCCGGCGGCCGGGCCGTCCACCTCGGCAATCAGCACCGCGGCCGCGTCGAGCGGGAACCCGCACGGCTTGCTCTCCTCCACCGCCCGCATCACCGTGGCGTCCATCATCTCGAGCGTCGCCGGGACGATGCCCGCGGCGATGACGTCGGAGACCGTGCGCGCGGCGTCGGCCACGTCGTCGTACACGGCCAACAGCGTCAGCACCGCCTCGGGGCACGGCAGGATGCGGACCACCAGCTCCGTGATGATCCCCAGCGTTCCCTCGCTGCCCACCAGCACGCCGCGCAGGTCGAGGCCGGGCGGGTCGAGCGCCGCCCCGCCCACGCGCACCACCTTGCCGCCGGAAAGCACGAGGGTCATTCCCAGGACGTGGTTGGTGGTCACCCCGTACTTCAGGCAGTGCGGACCGCCGGAGTTCTCGGCGGCGTTCCCGCCCAGCGTGGCGACCTTCTGGCTGGCCGGGTCCGGGGCGAAGTAGAAGCCCGCCGGGGCCAGCGCGTTCTGGAGCTCGAGATTCGTCACGCCCGGCTGGACCACGGCGTACCGGCCGTCGGGCCGGACGTCGAGGATCCGGTTCAGGCGCGAGAGCTGGACGACCAGCCCGCGCCGCGGGGCGACGCTCCCGCCGGACAGGTTCGTGCCGAAGCCGCGGGGCACGCAGGGGACCCCCGCCGCCGCGGCGGCACGAACCACGGCGGCCGTCTGCCGGGTGTCGGCCGGGAGAACGGCGGCGTCGGGCGCGGCGACGGCCAGCGAGGCGTCGTAGGCGTAGACCGCGGCGTCGTTGCGCCCGGCGTGGACGTGCTCGGCCCCGACGATCGCTTTGAGTTCCCGCAGGAGTGGTGCGATCATGATGTCTGGTCGTAGACCGCGGCGGCGGCCTCCAGGGCGCCCGGCTGGATCGCGACACCTTCCGCCTTGAGGATCGTCTGGAGCGCGGCGAGGAAGAGGCAGACGTTTCGCCGGCAGGAGGCGTGGCCCATCAGGCCGACGCGCCACACCTTGCCGGCCAGCCCGCCCAGCCCGCCGCCGATCTCGACGCCGTAGCCCCGCAGGAGCGCGGCGCGGACCTTCTTGTCGTCCGCCCCCTCGGGAATGGCGACCGTGTTGAGCATGGGGAGGCGCTCGGCCTCGGGCACGGCCATGCGCAGGCCCATGGCCTCGACCCCGGCCACCAGTGCCCGGTGGTTCAGCCGGTGGCGTGCGAAGCGGGCCTCGAGCCCTTCCTCGGCAACGATCCGCAGCGCCTCGCGCAGGGCGTAGATCATGTTGATCGGCGCCGTGTGGTGGTACTTTCGCTCCGAGCCCCAGTAGCTGCCCACCAGGCCCATGTCGAGGTACCAGCTCACCACCGGGCGCTTGCGCCGGCGCAGGGCTTCCAGGGCGGCGGGCCCGAGGGTGACCGGGGCCAGCCCCGGCGGGCACGACAGGCACTTCTGCGTGCCGCTGTAGACCGCGTCCATGCCGATCCGGTCGACCGCCACCTCCATCCCGCCCAGCGACGTGACCGTGTCGACCAGGAACAGGGCCCCGCTCTCGCGCGCGATGGCCGCCAGGTCCACCAACGGCTGGCAGACGCCGGTGGAGGTCTCGGCGTGGACCACGGCCAGGACCTTCGGACTGCGGCCGCGCACCGCAGTGCGGACCGCCTCCGGATCGATCGCCCTGCCCCAGGGGGCGTCGACGCGGACCAGCCGGCCGCCCAGGCGGCCGACGATGTCCGACATGCGCGTGCCGAACACCCCGTTGACGCAGACCACCACCTCGTCATCCGGCTCGACCAGGCTCACGAAACAGGTCTCCATGCCCGCGCTCCCCGTGCCGGACACCGGAATGGTGAAGGGGTTGGCGGTCTGGAACACGTGGCGGAGCAACTGCTGGGTCTCGTCCATCGTGGCGAGGAAGTAGGGATCCAGGTGGCCGATGCACGGGGCGGCCATGGCCTGGAGCACCCGCGGCGAAACGTCGCTCGGCCCGGGCCCCATGAGCACCCTCGCCCCAGGATCGATGTCTCGGAAGGCCTTCGGATCGATCTCCATCGCCATGCTCGCAACCTCCGCGCACTCGGACCTTGTCTCCCGTCTCCCATTCTCCGGCCGGTTCGGAAGAGGTCTCCCCTCCGGGCCGAACCGGCGCTGACTGGGCAGCCCCTAACATAGCCGAGCCGCTTCCCGGTGACAAGCGGGCGTAGGGTGAGACGAAGTCCCACCACCGTTGTTCTCCCTCAGGCCTTGGTGGGACTTCGTCCCACCCTACGACTACTACGACGACCCACCGCCCGTCCGATCTCGCCACCACGCTGGCGGACAAGTACAATGACCCCTGGAATCGCAGGGTCAACGCGAGGGCACGTCGATGACGCGAAACGGCTGGCGGCTGGCGGCGATCCTCCTGGTGATCCCCGCCGTGGGCTGCGGGCGGGAGGCGGCAAAACCGCCGCCGCCGCAAGAGCCGGTCGAGGGAGCCCCGCCGGTCCGGGCGGACGGGCCGGTCCGCCCGGCGGCCGTGGCAGGGCTGTTCTACCCGGCCCAGCCCGACCGGCTGGGAGAACTCCTCGACAAGCTCCTGGCGGAGGCCAAGCCGGCCGGGATCCGGGGACTCCGGGGGCTGGTCGCTCCCCACGCCGGGTACGAGTTCTCCGGCCCGACCGCGGCCGTGGCCTACAAGCAACTGGCCGGGCTGGGCTTCCGGACGGTCGTGGTCATGGCCCCCAGCCATTATGCGGCCTTTCAGGGGGTCTACGTCCCCGACGCCGGGGCCTACGAGACGCCGTTGGGTCGGATCGCCGTTTCCACGGTTGCCGACCGCCTCGCCGAGAGTCGGCCGTTCACCGCCCGGCCTTCTGCCCGGGTGGTGCGCCCGGGATGGTCGCGGCAGTCGCCCAGGAAGCCTCCACCCGACGGCTCCGATACGCCCGATACCTGGGAGCATTCCCTGGAAGTCCAGCTCCCGTTCTTGCAGCGGGTGATGGGCGATTCGCCGGCCGGCCTTGCCCTGGTCCCGATGGTCTTCGGCAATACCGACCCCAAAGCCGCCGCGCGCGTGCTGGCCGAGCACCTCGACGACACGACCCTCCTGGTGGCCAGCTCCGACCTGAGCCACTACCTTTCCCAAGAAAAGGCCAACAAGCTCGATGCCGCCTGCATCGAGGCGATCTGCCAACTGGACCCCGACGGGATCGAGGAGGACCAGGCGTGCGGGCGCCTGCCGATCCGGACCCTGATCCACGTCGCCCGGCAGAAGGGCTGGAAGGCGAAGCTCCTGGACTACCGGACCAGCGGCGATACCTCCGGGGACCGCTCGGCCGTGGTGGGCTACGCGGCGATCGCCCTGTTCGACCCCTCCGAGGGCGAAACGAGCCAGGCGGCCCCTTCCACCGGCCTGACTCCCCAGGATCGGACCTACCTGCTCCGGTTGGCCCGAAAGACGGTCGAGTCGGCCGTGCGAGGGCAGGAGGTGGCTCGGCCCGAGACGGCCGGTCTGGGGCCGGCGCTGACCGGCGTGAAGGGGTGTTTCGTGACGCTGAAGCGGGAAGGCCGGCTCCGCGGCTGCACCGGCCACGTCATTCCCCAGGAGCCCTTGGTCCATGCCGTGGTCAGCAACGCCGTGAGCGCCGCCTTGCGCGACCCGCGGTTCCGGCCCGTGGCCCCGGCGGAGCTGGAGCAGATCGAGATCGAGGTCAGCGTGCTCACGGTCCCAAAGCCGCTGGAGTTCCGCTCGCCCGAGGAGCTGCTGGCAAAACTCCGCCCGGGGGTCGACGGGGTGGTGCTCCAGGTCGGCCGCCGTGAATCGACCTATCTGCCCCAGGTCTGGGAGCAGATCCCCGACAAGGAGATCTTCCTGGGCGAGCTGTCGCTGAAGGCCGGGCTCGACCGCGAGGCGTGGAAGAGTCCCCAGGCCAAGGTGCTGGCGTACCAGGTGGAGGCGTTCGAGGAGAAATCGCACCCGCAACGTCCGGAGAAGTGACCACGAAGTCCCCTCTCCTTTGTCTGGCAATCATCGGCCTGGGCGTCTCGGCCCTGGTTACCCAGGTGACGCTGATGCGCGAGCTGGTCGGCGTCCTGGCCGGGAACGAGCTGGTCTTCGGGATCGTCCTCGGGACGTGGCTCCTGCTGATGGGGATCGGTGCCACGCTGGGCCGGACCGGCGGCAGGTTGCGCCGGCCGCTGGAGGTCTTCCTGGTCGCCCAGGTGCTCGTGGCCGTGCTCCCGGTGGCCGGCGTCTGGCTCCTGCGCTGGCTCCGCAACGTGGTGTTCCTGCGTGGGGCGGCCGTCGGGGTGACGGAAACGGCGATCGGTTGTCTCATCTTGCTGGCCCCCTACTGCCTGTTGATGGGCTACCTGCTCACCCTGGCGACCTCGATCTACGCCTCGCGCCGGCAGGGGGAGGCCATTGGCGGGGTCTACTATCTCGACAGCGTCGGCGGGGTGGCCGGCGGGCTGGCGTTCAGTTTCCTCCTGGTCGGCCGGCTCGATCATTTCCGGATCCTGGCCCTGGCGGCGCTGCTGAACCTCGTGCTGGCCGCGTGGCTGGCCTGGGCCTCCGGCCGGCGGGCGATCGCCTGGGGCGCCGGCCTGGTCGGTGCGGTCCTGCTCGCGGTGGTCTGGCGATGGGACCTCGACGCCCTGTCGGCCCGGTTCCTCTACCCGGGCCAGGAGATCGTCCACCGGGCCAGCTCGCCCTATGGGAGCCTGGTGGTCACCGGCTCGCCGCGGGAGTACAACTTCCTGGCCAACGGGGTGGTGCTCTTCTCGACGCAGAATCTCCAGCAGGTCGAGGAAGAGGTCCACTACGCCATGGCCCAGCGGCCGAAGGCCCGCCGGGTGCTCCTGGTGGGCGGGGGCATTTCCGGCACGGCCCGAGAGCTGCTGAAGTACCCCGCGGCAGTCGACTACGTGGAGCTCGACCCGATGGTCCTGGACGTCGGCCGCCGCTTCGTCCCCGAGAGCCTGGCCCACGAGCGGATCGAGGTCTTCAACACCGACGGCTGGCTGCTGGTCCGCCGCACCCAACGGCAGTACGACGTCGTGCTGGTCAACCTCCCCGATCCCTTGACCTGGCAGCTCAACCGCTTCTACACCGAGGAGTTCTTCGCCGAAGTGAAGCGGCGGCTGAGCCCAGACGGGGTCCTGTCGGTCTCGGTGGGGCACTACGAGAACCGGCTCAGCCCGGAGCTGGCCGCGCTCGTGGCGGTGATGGATCGCACGCTGCGGACCCGGTTCGCCGGGGTGCTGATCCTGCCGGCGGACCGGGTACGTTTCCTGGCCTCGGACGGGCCGCTCTCTGCGGACGTCGCCACGCCGCTGGAGTCCGCCGGCGTTCCCACCCGGCTCCTCAATCGCCGTTACCTCGAGGCCACGCTGGCCGAGGACCGCCTGGCCGACCTGCGCCGGGCGGTCCGCGACGACGCCCCGATCAATCGCGACTTCAGCCCGATCCTCACCTACCACCTGTTGCGCTACTGGGCCAGCCAGCTCGATGCGAAGTTCCGGCTGTTCGAGGCGGCCCTGGCCGTGCTGGCCGTGGTCTGCCTGCTGCGGTTCCGGCCGGTGTCTTTCGCGGTCTTCACGACCGGCTGGGCCGCCTCGGCCCTCGAAGTGGTGCTCCTGATGGGGTTCCAGGTGCTCTACGGCTCGGTGTACCACCGGGTGGGGCTGATCGTGACCATGTTCATGCTCGGGCTGGCCATCGGCTCGCTGGCGATGAACCGGGTCCTTGCCCGGCGCGGGCCCCGCGATCTGGCCCGATTGCAGTGGGCCATCGCTTTGTATGCGATCTGCCTGCCGCTGGTGCTCACGGGGCTCGGCCGACTGCAATCGACCCCCCTGGCCAGTACGCTGTCGCAGGTGGCGATCTACCTGCTGGCCCTGGCCCTGGCGGTCCTGGTGGGGTTGGAGTTCCCCTTGGCCGGGAAGGTCGATTTCCGCACGGTCACCGCGACCGCCTCCCGGCTCTACACGGCCGACTACCTCGGGGCGGCGCTGGGGGCGCTGGTGGTCAGCGCGCTGTTGATTCCCGTGTTGGGGGTAACCACGGTCTGTCTGCTCACCGCCGGACTGAATTTGGCAAGCGGGGCGGTTGTGTTTTGGAGTTCCGTCGGGAGGAGGTAAGATAGATTGACAGCGGAGGGTGGCACGAGCTGCTGGTCAGCCCGTGTTGGAGCACTGGCATCAAGACGCCAGTGCCACCCGACGTGCACTGGCGAGACGCCAGTGCCACCCGGCGCACTCCCTGCAAGGGTGTTCTCCATGCCCCGAAAGTCGGCAACGTACTGGCTGCTCAAGATCGCCCGGCTGACCGGTTGGCTCCTGTTCTTCCTGGTGCTACTATACATCGTGACGGGATTTGCCCTTTGCGGGAAGTATGGGGTCTCGCGGTGGATCAGTTCGCAGACGGCAAATCGAATCCACCAGCTTTTCGAGTGGCCGCTGATCGTGATTTTTGCCACCCACTCGGTGGTGACCATTTACTTTGCCCTGAGGAGATGGGGATGGATCGGCAGCCGGGCCCGAGATTGAAACCCGACCAGCCCCCGGCAGCCCCGGGGGGCGCGGCGGGTGGCACGGGCTGCTTGTCAGCCCGTGTCGGAGCACTGGCATCAAGCTGCCAGTGCCACCCGACGCGGCGCCAGGTGCTCCAGGCCGGCCTGGGCGGACTGGCGGGCCTGTCGACCTTCGGTTGGCTGGGCTGCGCCAAGCGGCAGGCGCCCGGGCAGGGCGAAGCCAACGCCGCGCCGACCAGCGCCGACGTCTTCCCCGGGGACGCACCCCAGGGCGTCCTCTGGGACCAGTGGCAGAAGCAGGGCTGGGCCGTCGAGGCCCGGCACTACCTGAAGCTCGGCCGCAACGTCCAGTGCAAGGTCTGCCCCAACCAGTGCCTCCTGGAGCCGGACGATCGCAGCCACTGCCGCACCCGGGTCAACAAGGAGGGAACCCTTTATTCGCTGGCCTACGGCAACCCCTGCGCGGTCCACGTCGACCCGATCGAGAAGAAGCCGCTGTTCCACTTCCTCCCCGGCACGGAGGCGTTTTCGCTGGCGATTGCCGGGTGCGTGTTCCGCTGCCTGAACTGCCAGAACTGGGACATCTCCCAGCGCACGCCCGAGGAGACGAAGGACCCCCGCGGCGAGCCGCTCCGTGCCCGGCCCGAGGTGCTCCGCTCGCTCACCCTGGCCGACGCCCAGCGCCTGAGCATGTTCCCCGACGACGTGGTCGCCCTGGCCGAGCACTCCCGCTCCGCCTCGATCGCCTACACCTACTCCGAGCCGATCGCCTGGTTCGAGTACCTCGTCGACACGGCCACGTTGGCCCGGCGGAAGAACGTCAAGAACCTCTGGATCACCTGCGGGTCGATCCAGGAGGAGCCGCTGGCGGAGCTGTGCGGGGTGCTCGACGCGGCGAACGTCAACCTCAAGAGCTACGACGACGAGGTCTACCAGCGGCTCAACGCCGGCCGGCTCGCCCCCATTCTCAACACGCTCAAAACGCTCAAGCGCGAGGGGGTGTGGCTCGAGGTGACCAATCTCGTCGTGCCCACCTACACCGACGACCCGGAGATGATCCGGCGCATGTGCGGGTGGCTTCTGGACAACCTCGGGCCGGACTATCCTTTGCACTTCAGCCGGTTCCATCCGCAGCACAAGCTGACCCACCTGCCGCCCACGCCGATCGACGTGCTGGTGGAGGCCCGGGACATTGCCCGGCAGGCCGGCCTGCACTACGTGTACCTCGGCAACGCCCCGCAGGTCGACGACGGCGAGACGACCTTCTGCCCGGGCTGCAAGAAGGCGGTGGTCGAGCGCACGGGCTTCTCCATCCGGTCGTTGAATCTCGACGCCGGCAAGTGTCGCGCCTGCGGCACGGCCATCGCCGGCGTGTGGGCGTAAGCCCGAGCGGCCAGCCCCTTGGTCAGTACCCCCAGAGCGAGCTATAATGCAGCGGAGGGCGTCGCTTCCCGGCCTGCTCGGGAGCGAGCGGGCAACGGCACCCAGTGAGCTTTCGGAGAGAACCATGTCGAAGAAACCACAGTCGCCCTGGGAACGGCTCAAGCGGCTTGCCTTGTGGCAATGGGGGCTATTGGTGATCTTCGCCGGCCTCATGGCGACTCCCTTGATGATGGTCATGCAGTCGCCCGCAGGACGCCCTGCCGCCGAACAGCGCGCTGAAGCCCTGGGGCGCGGCGTCGCCACGCTGGTGTTCGTCGTCGCCGGGGTGGTGCTGATCGTGCTGCACTTCGTTCGGCGCAAGCCGAGGGCGTGAGCAAGCCGGGCGTGTGGTATAGTAGAGAAAAAGGGAGGGGAACGGCCATGATCTATCGCGGACGCGTGGAGAATGGAATGGTTGTGTTTGAGAAGGACTTGCCCGCGGACATGGCCAGGAACCACGATCACTATATCCACGGGACGGCCAAGCCATGAGGGGGATCATCATTTCGAGCAGGCCGGTTTCAGGATCTTGCTGAAGTAGGCGCAAGAGGGCACCCGATGTCTCCGATCGGCTGGTACTACGCCAGGGAGAACAAGCAGCTCGGGCCGGTGGGCCCGGCCGAGCTGAAGCAGCTTGCCGAGCGCGGGGAGCTTGGGCCCGACCAGCTCGTGTGGCGCGAGGGGATGGACGATTGGGTGCCGGCGCGCAAGATCCGGGGCCTGTTCGACGGCGAGGCCCCGGCCGAGAGGCCCGCGGAGGCGCCGGCGCCCCAGGCCGCCAGGGAATCCGCCCCCGAGCCGATCTTCCAGCCCGTCCTCGAGCCCGCCCTCGAGCCCGTCGCCTTGAAGGCCAGCCAGGACGCGTTCGAGCGCTCGGCGGCGGCCTTTCAGCGGGCCCGGGAGCGCAAGGCCAGGCACCTGTTCGATCTCGTGCTGGACTTCCTCCGGCCGCGGTTCGGCGGGCCGTTCGTCCATGCCACCGCCAGGCTGTTCGCCGGAATCGGCCACTACGGACTCTACGCGGCCATGGCCGCGCTCTTTGGCTTTCAAGTGTGCTTGGGGGTCAAGAGCCGCTCGCTCGACGCGACCAAGATCGTGCTGGCCGTCGCCGCGATCGTGGTCTTGCTCGTGCTCCAGTACGCGGCCGCCCGGTTCGGGGCTGGCCTGGAGCGTCTCAGCGGCGCCGCCGGCGGGCGCATGACCTCGGCCGCCTTCCTCGATTGCTTCGCCCTGCTGAACATCGCCCTGGGGTTGGTCGCCCTGGTGGGGCTCTCGATCCTCGCCGTGCTCACGCCGTGGCTCCCCCTGCTGTTTTTTGCCGTGGCGGGGTTCATCGGCTGCGAGTACGCGGCCATCGTGGCGTTGAACCCGGAGGCGATCAACCTCAGCATCACCTCCGAAGCCAGGCCCGGCGAAGAGGCGATCGCCCTGTTGACCTTCTCTGCCCAGCTCCTGGTCCGCCTCGTCCCGGTGGGCTACGCCCTGGGCGTGGTCTGGGGAACGATCCGCCTGGGCCATGCCAGCTTCCTGGTGTTCCACGCCGGCGCGGCTCCGGCCAGTGCCGCCTCCGCGCTCAAGCTGCCCGGCGCGGCGGACCTCGGGGGCGACCTGCCCGGTATGTCTTCGTATCTCAACTTGCTGCAAGGGCTTTCCGGCGTGGCCGGGGGCCAGAGTTCGGCCCTGTCCGTGCTGTTCGACGCTGCGTCCCCTCAGGCCATGGCCCTTTCCGCCGCCCTGTGGCTGCTGCTCGCCGCCGCCCTGCCCATGCTGGCCTACCTCGGGTACCTCGTCTGCCACCTGGTGATCAGCCTGATGGGCACCCTGCTGGTCCTGCCCGGCAAGCTGGACCGGGTCATCAGCCAGAAGGGCGACAAGGAAGGGCCGGCGGAATAGGACGACTCGGAGCGTGGGTCGGCCGGGGACGTCCGCAGTTGGTGGGACTTCGTCCCACCCTACAGTGGAATACAGGCCGTAGGTTATGCTTTAGCATAACGCCCGTCTCGCGCGATGACCTGTCATGCTGAAGCATGACTTACGAACTGTTATGCTGAAGCATAACCTACTCAGTATTCCACCCGAACCGCGATCGTCTTTCCACCCGGCTCGAGGTAAACGCACTGCTTGGCCCGATCGAACTGGCGGTGCGGCTGGCCGTCCACCTGGACACTCTTGATCGGCTTCCCGTCGGGATGCCGCAGCCGCAACACGATCCGCCGTGGGGTTGGGTGCAGCCGGCTGCCCGGAAACACTGGCTGACCAGCAGCCAGTGCCACCCCCGGCGGCCGACCAGCAGCCAGTGCCACCCCCGGCGGCCGACCAGCAGCCCGTGCCACCCCGGGCGGGTCGATCGTCGCGTCGATCCATCCCCGGTCCACCGCCGACGTGATCGTGTATCCCACCGGGCCGAAGCGGGTCGGCGCGTTGTGCACCGAGATCCGCATCCCCGGCTTGAGCCATTGGTCGGTCACCAGCGGGGCCAGCCACAGCTCGTCGCCACGCTCCATCACCAGCATCGTCCGCGTCTGGGCCAGGAACCAGCCGGTCTCGTGCGTCTTGTTCCACGCCCCCTGGTTGCGGAAGTGCTCCCAGAACGACAGGTTCTCCAGGCTCAACAGCGACGGAATGGCGTTGAAGTAGGCCCGGACAAACGGCTTTACGTCGTCCCGGGCCGCGTACAGGTCGATGGCCCGGGTGTAGTAGGGCTGCACCTTGCTGAACCCGCCGAGGCCGATCGGGTCGGCCCGGCTCCGCTCCCCAGGGTAGTCGCCCATGCCGGACATGAGGAACTGCACGTCCTCCATGTGGTCGAGGATCCAGCCGACCTCTTCGGAGGCCGGATCGAGCACGCCGTTGGCCGCCAGTTGATGGGCCCCGATCTCGATGTCCCCCGCCCAGGTGCGGTTCCAGTCCTCCCCGGGGAAGAACCTCCCCACCTCGCCGAAGCAGTAGAGCATGGCCGGATCGGCCGGCACCCAGGTGCCGTCGGCCAGGGCGACCACGGGCGATCGGGCCCGGGTCCAGTGGTACGCGCGGAGCACGTCGCGGCGATAGTCGTCGGCCTGCTTGAGCAGCCGGGCGGCGTCGGGATGGCTCACTTCGGCCAGGGCCCCGGCCGCCTGCGACAGGCCGGCGTAGTACAAGGCGTCGGCGAAGAAGCGATAGGCGTAGCGGTTCCAGTCGGCGACCACCCCCGGCGGCATCAGGCCCGACTCGGGCAGCTCCCGGCCCAGGGCGTCGCGACCCTGCGTCTTCTGCCGCTGGGCGTCGATCCACTGGCACGCCCGGGCCACCTTGGGCGCAACCGAGCCCAGCCACGCCCGGTCCCGGCTGCGCCCGTACACGTCGGCCAGCGTCCAGAGGTGCCAGCCCGTGCCCACCACCGTGTAGCCGGTCGTGATGTAGCCCGAGGGATGGTATCGCGCGACGAAGTAGTCCAGCGACCGCCGGGCGAACTCCTGGTGGCCCAACAGGTCCATCCCCCGGATCACGGCCTGGCTCTCGCTCTCGAGCGGTCCGTAGCGATCGGAGGCGATCCAGGCCGCGATCCGCTGGCCCCGGTTCTCGTTCCGCGCGGCCATGAGGCAATGGACCTGGGAGGCCCGAATCACGTTGGTCAACAGCCGATCGGGCAGCTCGATCTGGGTGGCCCGGCCCAAGATGCCTCGCCAATAGCTCTCAACCTCGCGAGCCCATTCGGCTTTTCCCTGGAAGGTGCGGAAGTCGTCGGCTCCGAGCTTCCAGGCCGGGATGAGCACGCGGACTTGTGCCGACTGGTCGGGCCCAAGACTCCCGGAGAGCGTGACCGCCCCGGCCTCCGCCCTGACGTTCATTGGGCCGGCTCCGGCCGTATCGACAAAGGCCACGAGCCGACCCGCCGCAACCGCCACCACCCCGCCTGGAACCACGCGCAGCTCCGGGCGAAGGTCCTTCTTGACGTCGGTCCGCAGGTCGAGCCCCAGCAGGGCTTGACGCGCCTGCGACTGCGTGTTTTCCAGCGTGAACTCGGCGACGCACACCGCCCACCCCGGAAGCCAACCCCCAACTCCCTCTCCCTCTGGGAGAGGGCCGGGGTGAGGGGCCACCCCCGTCCGCTGCCGGTACTCGATCCCCTCCACGCGGATCGTGGTGACCGGCAAGGGGAGCCACTGGCCGTCGAGGTGCCGGCGGACCTCGTCCGGCTTGGCGCGGCCGAAGTGCGGGGCTAGCACGCAGGCGAACTCGCCGGCCGGGCCCGGGGCGTCCGGCCTCTCATACAAATCGAACAGCACCCGGCCCTCACGCTCCACCACGAACTTGCGGTTGTCGCAGGCCAGCGAGAGCATCGTCGGCCCCAGGTCCTGCACCGGATTGTGGACCTTGGCGATCGCCTGGGCGAGCGACTGGTCGGGCAGCTCCCGGACCCGCTGGAGGACCGTCTTGCGCCCGGCGATCTTCTTGAGGTGCTCGTCGAGCGTGACCGGCGGCGGGTCCCGGGTGACGAAAACGCCCGCGTGCGCCACCCACACCGCCCCGTGGGCCACCACGTCTTCCACCGCCACGCCGAACTCGGCATCGGGTGGCACTGGCTGCTTGCCAGCCAGTGTCCCCGGAGCACGGGCAGACGAGCTGCCCGTGCCACCCGGCGCAGGGCTTCCCACTTGGAACCGCAGCACGGTCCGCTCGCTTTGGTATCGCGAGGGCCGGGTCGCGAGGACCGTCAGCCCGAGCGGCCGGCTCCGGTCCCAGTCGACGCTTGGCTGCGTCGGGCCGGGCTTCACCAACAGCTCGCCGTTGTAGGCTTCGATGCGTGCAACACCCCCGGCCCCCGGCCGGGCCGACTCGAACCGCAAGCGGACCTCCTGCGACGAGCCCCGCGCACGCACGGAGATCCGCCGGATGGGCACCGGCCGCCCCATCTCCTCGAAGAGCCAGCGGACCTTCTGGGTGCCCTGGGGGATCGCACCAGCCGGGACCCGCCAGCTCCAGCCATTGCCGGCCGGCTGGCCGGCCGCGTCCAGCGCCACCCATTTCCCCTGCCAGGCTGACTCCCCCGCCCAAAGCTCGACGCGGATGGCGTCGGCCGACTTCACCCGCTCGGGCTCGGCCGGCTCCAGGATCAGCTCGCGGGGGAAGCGGAGCTCGGTCCACTCCAGACCGATGCAGCCGATCCGGCCGGGCCACGCGGGGACCTCGAAACCGCCGCCCGCGCAGGGAAGCAGCTCCTTGCCCAGGAAGACGTCGGCGGCGGGAAACTCTTCGGTCCGGCCGGCCCGGGTCCCTTCCATGCGATTGGGGTTAGAGCTGCACACCCGGGCGAAGCGGGCGATGTCGATAAACGGGCCCTCCGGGACCGCTCGACCCTCGGGACCGGGGAGCAGCCGGGCGTTGACCCAGTTGGCGGCGTCGCTGTGGATGCCGTCGCCCGCGTCGGTCGCCACCAGCCGGACCTCCTCAGCCCCTTCCAGCGACACCGAGACCTTCTGGGGCGGATCGTTCTCGCCCAGCACCTTGCTCTCGAATCGCTTCTCGTCGTCGATGAAGACCTGGAACACGACGGAGGCAGGGGTCTTACCCCCCTGCCAGTGAACGCCGATCTCGGCCTCGAAGCGGGCGAACCGCCGGCCCAGCTCGACGGCGATCTCGCCGTTGGCGTGCTGGCCCAGCCCGCGGTCGTATTGGCGGTCGCCGATGCGGAGCTTCTGCGCCTGGCCCTGGGGCGGCCGGACCGCCGTGTTCAGGCCGAGCTGGCCCCAGTCCTGGTGCGCGGAGAGCATGGCCTGGGCCGCCGGATCGGCGAGAAAGAGCGGCTCACCCGCCGGGACCGCCCGGCAGAGCAACAACACGAGAGCCATGGCGGACACGTGGGAACGGGGAACAGCGGGGTTGGTACGTTGCACGGGACCCTCCGTGGGGTAGGATTCTCGGACGAAAGCCGCTTGCGGCTTAGCACTTCCCATCCTCATCCCAGCACCTGGCTCAAGAACTTCTTCGTGCGCGTCACTTGCGGGTCGTTGAACACCCGGGATAGCGGGCCCTGGTGGGGCTCGCTTCGCTCGACCCTACCACTACGACGACGCCGACTCCAGCCACGCCGCCACGCCGTCGGCAATGGCCTTCATCTCCCCGAGGAACTCCCCGGTGATCTCCTCGCCGGGCAGGTAAATCGTATGCGAGCCGTCAATAGGCGCCGGCGGAACCCAAACGGTGTCGGCAAGCGGCTTGTAGCTAAAAACCATCTCGGGGCATTCCTCGCTCAACGGATAGTGCATGGCGGGCCAGCCGCCGCCGGGCAGTTGGTTGTCGAGGAACGTGAACATGGCCACCCGCTCCGCCACCCGGTACGCCCGCTCGGCCGTGGCGGCGTCGGCCAAACGGAAGCGGACCAGCACGCGCAACAGCTCCCCGGCGCCCCAGCCGACCTTGCACTTCGAGGGCCAGAGGTACGTGTCCAGCGGCATGGTCGACTCGAAGTCCAACAGCGCCAAGGCGGCGTCGAGATAGGGCCGGGCCTGCTCGGCCGGCTGGCCCCAGCGGTCGCACAGCGCCTCGTAGAGCACGGCCAGGTAGGCCATGGCCGTGCCCACGTGCCAGAACTCCTGCTTGGGCGACTGGACGTCGACGAGCTTGGAGATCCGCTCGCCCGGCCGGACCTCGGTGACCAGCTCGCCGGCCGGGGTCATCTGGGTGTAGAGCGTTCCGCGGGCCATGGGCTCGCGGTTGGCCTCGACCCAGCGGCGGACCCACTCGCCCGCGGCCACGGCCCGATCGCGCAGGTCCAGGGCGATCATCAGGTGGCCGAAGAAGGTGGTGTTGAGGCTGCCGAGCGTCGCCTGGGGTTGGGGCTGCTTAGGGTCATCGCCGATCCAGGCGAACACCCCGCCCGAGCCGTCCTGGTACTGGAGGATGCGGTCCAGGACCACCGGCTTGCGGATCAGCGGGTGGCCGATCCACGCGGCCACCTTGCCGAAGGTCAGCGGCCGGTAGACCCGCTGAAGATCCTTGTACTCGGGCCCCTCCTCGGGAAAGAAGAAGTCGCCGTTGGGCTGGAGGGCCTCGCGCTCGGCCCAGTCCAGCAGCTTGGCGATCGTGGCGTGGTCCACGCCAGCGGCGTACATCCCCCAACTCGCCTTGTGGACGTAGCTCACGTTGCGCTCGCGGAGGATGGGCCCGTTGGGCGCGATCCGCCCCACCAGGTACTCTCCCCCCCGGACCAGGGCAATCCGCATCGCCCCGAGCAGGTGCCGAGGATCCGAGATTCGCCAGTGCATTGCGATCTCCTTACTCCCGCCCCAGCCCGGCCAGCAGATGCTTCAGCGCCGAGGCCATGATCTCTCGGTACCGCGGATCCATGGCCCGGAACACGAACCCGTTGGGCTCGGCCGGCTCGATCGCCACGCGGAAGCTCGCCCCGCCGGCGTTGGGCACCTCGAACCGCGCCCTTTGCGACGAGCCGTCCTGGTAGACAATCTCGATCTGGTGCTCCCCGGAGGCGTAGAACTGGAAGTAGCCGTCGAGCTGCCGGCCCGTGCGCTCGTAGGCCAGTCGCCACCAGCGGCCGGTCTCGACGTGCTCCCAGCGTCCCTTGTTCGGGCCGGTGAGCACGATATTCTTGATCGGCTTTTGCGGATCGGCGCCGAGCACGCGGACGCAGCAGTCGGGCTGGCCGTCGGGCTCGGGACGGCCCGTGCCCACCCGGTCCTTGCTCCGCCCGGCAAAGGCCGCCGCCAGCTTGCCCGGCGCGGGCTCTTTGAGCTGCGGCTCGGCGCCAGCCCGGGCCGGCTCCTCCAGGCTCGCCCGCATCGGCACGAACCGGTAGGCCGTGACCCTTTTCCCGGCCAGGCCCTGCGCTTGGGCCGCGCCGGGCGAAAGGGCCACAAAATCGTCGGCCCCCCGCTGGTAAACCTCGCGTCCGGCCGCGTGGAACATCGGCGCGGTGCACCACATGGCCCTCGGGCCGGTCGGCAGGGGGCGGGGTCCTCCGGCCAGGAAGGCGATCGGATCGTCCTTCGATCGGCTCAGGCAGTAGACAAAGTAGTTCTGCACCGGCCGCGTGCAGGCCCCCACGACCGTGGTCTGATCCGCCGTGTAGAGCGTCTCGTACCTGTCCTTGCCGAAGCAGGGGCACCAGTACAGCGGCAGGCCCGACTCGAACAGCCTAAGGTAGGCCGGCGGGTCGTAGCCGACGTTGCACTCCTCCTGGCTCTCGTTCGGCCCTCGCCCGATGTTGAAGTACACCGCCTTGACCTTCTCGGCAAGCAGCTTCGGCTCGCGGTTGAATGCCGCGGCCACGTCGCGGCAGCTCCCCGTGGTGAAGAGCGTCACCTTGCGGTCCGACGTGCCCAGCACGGAGAAGATCAGACGCACGGCTGCCTGGAACTCGTCGGGCTCGTCGAGGGCCTTGTCGTCGCGGCTTCGCAGCGGCCGGCTCAGCCCGACGGCGTAAGGCACCTTGCGCCCGGCGATCTTCATCATCTGCTCGACGGCCGGCCGGCCCGACCCCTTGGCCTGCGTGCCGCCCAGGTCCAGGATGACTCCCCGGACGTCGAATTCCGGCATGGCGAACAGGCAGGCCAGGTCGTAGTGGTCGTCCGGATCGGCGTGGGGATGGAACAGGTCGGTGGAGAAGAGGATCGGGACCCTGGTTTGGGCCCCGAGGGCCGACGCCGACAGCGCGACGACGACGCAAATCGACAGTACTCTCCACCTCATCAGTCACCTCCTAAACCCCGTGGGTCCCCATGCAGGTACCGGCGGCTCGGGCAAAGCGAGGCGGTGTCCCACCGCCATTCCACCGGGGCTTCGCTCCTCTGTGGCCGCCAGCCCCCGCGGATGATGCACGTCGCACCGCTAGTCTAACACCTGAGTTGGGGCTCCGCCACGACCTGGCTGTACTGAAGGGTTTACAACATGTTGGGGGGCTCTTTCCCCACGGGAACCTGATGGGGCGGGGAAGTGCGCAGACCGAGAGGAGTTTGACGTCTGAGAAACGGGCATCACCCCCCACCAACCTCCACGGCAAGGAGCGCTTTTCCTGTGGCAAGCCGATTTGTCTGCTCCCCCAAGGTGGGTATTTACTTAGCATATAGAGCGTGTCTAATAGGCATGTTTTCGGGTCGTCCCGTGTCGGATCGATCCGAAGGGGTGGAGGGACCCCTTGGTCTTTCTCTTTCAAAGGGGGGGCAATGGACGCAAGCGAGAACCCACTTCAGTCGCCGCTCTCTGCGGGCAGAGCGACCGGCGAGGTAGCCACAGTCGTGTGCATTGCGGATGGGGCGATCCGGGCGCAGTGTCGGCGGTGCTTCCAGCAGTTGCAGGAGCGCCAGACCGGATCGTCGGCGCTTCCGCGGTACCTGGAGAACGTGTTCGATACGGACACTCCGACCGAGGCCGAGCAACACCTGCACGATCGCCTCGAAGCCGACCCCACGGCGATGGTCATTCTGGTTTCCGATCTGCTGGCCAGCCGGGCGTCGAGGGCGCTGAATGCCCGGCCCGACACCTCCCCGTGGGGCGTGGCGCTGCGGGATCGGTTCGGGGAGCGGCTGTTCGGGATGGTCGCGGTGACCGACTGGGCGCCGCGGCGCGTGCCCGACGTGGACCGGGTCGTCGCTCGCGACTTCACGGCCGAGAGCCTGCCCGAGGCCCTGGCGCGGGCCCTTCATACCCTCCAGTACAAGGCGCTGCCGGTGCACGCAGCGCTCGAATTTCCCGTCAAGGTTCGACGCATTCGCGCCGCCAATGAGTTGCTGGAGTACTTCAAGCTCCGCTCTCGCGTGTACAACATTATGGGTTACATCGACGATAAACCGGAGGGCAAGGGGGCGGACATCGAGGTCGATACCTGCGACCTGAACTCGATCCATATTGCCGCCTTCGAGGAGGGGGAGTACGGCCGGCAGATCGTGGGAACCGTGCGACTCATCTCCCCGGAGGGTGCAGCCTCCGACTGCGGCCCATGGATCTGGCCACTGGTCCAGCAGGACGACAAGCTGCGGCAGAGTTTCACCAACGCCATGTCGCCGCTTGCGTTGCCCGTGTGGCGATCCCAGAGAGTCGCGGACAAGATCATCCAGATGTACGATCGCAATGAGCGACACGCCGAGCTCAGCCGTGTGGTCGTCGCGGAGACGCACCGCGGCACGGGACTGTCCCGGGTCCTGATACGCTACGCGATGCACGTGGCCGAGCAGCTCGGCGTCGCCTGGCTTTTCCTCGAGTGCGTACCCGTTCATCGTGGGCTCTACGAGAAGTTCGGGTTTCGCGCGCTTCCGGGGACGCACGAGCGGGTGGTCAACGTCGACAGGACGGTAATCGCCATGGAGTGCCAGCCGGCGGTGGCCCTCCAGGCGCCGCCGGGACTCCTCCCGGAATCCGCCCGGCGGATCATCCTCGAGCAAGACTATCTCTGCGCCTGCCGGTACGAGGATTGCCTTTTTGGCGCCTACGCCCGCTACAAGACGAAGCCGTGCCCGTTGAGCTATCGTCCGCTTCAGCCGCGTTGAGGGAGGCCCCCATGTCGGAGAATTTGGCGCGCCGCCTCGTCTTCTTCATTCTCGGGATTGCAGCCTCCTGCTTGGGGTTGGGGATCGCAATCAGCGACGTGATGGGCGCGTCGGATAAGCAGGCTGCGTCGCCGGTGAGGATCGCTTTGGGAGGCCTGTTCTTCATCATGGGCCTCGCGATGATCTGGCCCGAACGGGCCCAGTTCCTCACCCAGATTGTAGCAGCGCTCCTCAGCGCCTGGAAAGGCACCAAGCGCGCCGAGGCCGAGGCCGAGGCCACACCACCCTCGGTTGAACCCATGCGGGAAATCGTCGAGACCTATTCCGACGTGATCGGGGCCAAGGAGCCGCCGCCGCCGCCGGACCAGTGGTACACGAGCCTCAGGCCGGTTCTCCATCAGGTGGCGCAGTACTCGGCTCCCACCTACTACCTCGACCGCAACTACTTCATCGTCGACTGGAACGTCGCTTTCGGGCTGATCTTTGCAAAGATCGCGGGAGCCTTGCGGGGAAAACACGTCAACTGGCTCATTGCCCTCTTGCAGAACCGGGAGGAGGTGTATGACCACGCCCGGGACTTCACCCAGCAGGAGATTCCCCTTGTTGACGTGGAGCCGCTGGTGTACGCCTCCCGCGACTACGGCGAGGTGCGATTCCTCAAGGTCGCTTTCCAGCTCCACGACGCGGCCGGGCAGTACCGCGGCTGGGCCGTGACGCTCATGATCCAGCAGATCAACTGGGACCGCTTCCAGGCCGACCTCCTGGTTCGCGTGCAGGAGGCCAAGATCTGGAGCGTCTACGCCGCCTCCTACGACGCCGTGCTTCTGAACTACCCCGACTACCACAACCTGATCGCCAAAGTCATCGACGCCGTCCCCGGCAGCGGCAAGTCGGTGGCCGATCTGGGCGCCGGCACGGGGAACTGCACGGCCGCCCTGCTCAAACGCGGCCATTCGGTCACGGCCGTCGAGAACAGCTACGAGATGATCGACCGCTTTCGCTCGAGGAAGGACTTCGATCCCGCCCGGGTCCGAATGGTCAAGTGCTCCGTCGAGTGCCTCGGGTTGCTCGATGCCAGCACGTTCGACGCCGCGGTGATGGTCAACGTCCTCTATGCCGTCGAGGATCCCCTCGCCTGTTTGCAGGGGATCAACCGCATCCTCAAAAAAGACGGGGTCCTTGCCCTCTCGACCACCCACCGCGGCACCGAACTCAAGCCCCTGCTTGAGGACATCGAGCGGAAGCTGAAGGACGCCGGCCTCTACGAGAAGCTGGCCGACGACTATGCCCGGGTCCTGGAAGTCAATCGCCGCCTGGAAGCCATCGCCCGCCGGCACACCAAGGACGAGTACCTGGAGTGGGTGAGCAAAGCCGGCTTCGAGATCTCCTCCATGTTCCCCTCCGAGTATCAAGGTGCGGTCATGGTCATTCACGCACGGAAGATTCGGCACCTCGAAGACGGGGGGCCATGAGGGGAGCCGTTGGGGCGAAATCGGCAACTCTGGGCCAGGGTCCAGCCTGTTCAGGCCAGGCGGAACAAGCGCCGGGCGTTGGCCGCGGTCTGGGCCGCGAGGTCTTCCGGGGTGCAGCCGCGGAGCTCGGCCAGGGACTGGAGGGTCAGCGCCAGGTTGGCCGGCTCGTTCCGCTTCTGCTTGTTGCGCAAGGGATGGGGCGTCAGGTAGGGGCTGTCGGTCTCGATCAGGAGCCGATCCGCCGGTACCTCGGCAGCGACCGCCCGAAGCGACTCGAACTTCTTGTTCCTGTAGGTCACCGCCCCGGCGAAGCTGACGTACAGCCCCAGGTCGAGGCACTGCTGGGCCATGGCCCGATCGCCGCTGAAGGCGTGGAGCACGCCGGAAAGCGGGCCGGGGTCGGCGGCCCGGCGGAGCATGGGCATGAGGTCCGCCTCGGCGTCGCGGCAGTGGATGACCACCGGCAGCCCGCGGTCCTGGGCCAGGCGAAGATGCCGATCGAAATAGTCCCGCTGGACGTCCAGGGGGGCAAAGTCCCAGTGGCGGTCCAGGCCCGTCTCACCCACGGCCACCACCCGGGGATGGGCCGCCAGGCGCACGATCCACTCCCAATCGCCCGCTGCGGCCTGGGCGGTGTAGTTCGGCTGGATGCCGACGGCCGCGTACACGTCGGCGTGGGCCTCGGCCAGGGCGGCCGCCGCGCGGCTGGAATCGACGGTAATCCCCGGGCAGACGATCGCCTCCACCCCGGCCTGGCGAGACCGGGCGAGCACGTCGTCCCGGTCCGGGGCGAACTCTTCGGCGTCGAGATGGGCGTGCGTGTCGATCATGACGGAATCCGAGGCTCCTCCACCAGTCTGCCGCAGGTCGGGCTTAAAGACAAGGCCCGCAAGACCCGGCTTGTCCGGCGGGCTTGCTCCGGGAAAGAGCGTGGCTTATAGTCAGGCGTGATCGTGAGAACTCGCCTGTTCGGACAAGGAGCCCGCCCATGGGATCGAGCTGGAGTCGTCGTGAGTTTCTTGGTCGGACGTCGGTGGCGGGGCTGGCCGCGGGGCTGGCCGGCGCCGTCGGTGCCCCGGCGGTGCTGCTGGGCTCGGAGAGCCGGAACGAGCAGATCCGCGTGGGGTGCGTGGGCATCCGCGGCCGGGGGCAGTCGCACATCGACGCCTTCTCCGGGTTCCCCGGCGTGAAGGTCGTGGCCCTGTGCGACGTCGACGAGAAGGTGCTCGGCACCGCCGCAGAGCTGCTCGAGAAGCGGACCGGGCAAAAGATCCAGCGCGTGGTCGACTACCGCAAGCTCGTCGAGGACCCGGGCGTCGACGCCGTGACCATCGCCACGCCCAACCACACCCATTCGCTGATCGGCATTGCGGCAATGGCGGCGGGCAAGGACGTGTACGTGGAGAAGCCCTGCTCGCACAACGTGTGGGAGGGGCGGCAGTTGGCGGCCGCCGCACGCAAGTACCGGCGCCTATGCCAGCACGGCACGCAGGGGCGGAGCTGCCCGGCCATTGTCGAGGGGATACGGAAGCTCCGCGAGGGGATCATCGGCCAGATCTACATGGCCCGGGGGCTTTGCTTCAAGTGGCGCCCCTCCATCGGCCGGATCCCGGACGAGCCGGTCCCGGCCGGCGTACACTACGACCTGTGGCTCGGGCCCGCCCCGCAGCGTCCCTTCTCTCGCAACCGATTCCACTACAACTGGCACTGGCACTGGGACTACGGCAGCGGCGACATGGGCAACCAGGGGGTCCACGAGATGGACATGGCCCGCTGGGGACTGGGCGTCGGCCTGCCCGCGAAGGTCCAGGCCGCCGGCGGGCACTTCATGTTCGACGACGACCAGGAGACGCCCAACACCCTGGTGGCGATCTTCGAGTACCCCGCCGAGAAGAAGATGCTCGTGTTCGAGACCCGGCACTGGATGACCAACCACGAGGACTTCGGCTCCGGCTCCTCGAACGCGGTGGGCGTGACCTTCTACGGCTCGGAAGGGTACATGCAGGTGTACTACTTCGGCTACCGGACCTACCTGGGCCAGGCCCGCACGCCGGGCCCCAAGGCCACCGGCTCCTCCAACGAGTTCGAGACCTTCCTCCGCGGCGTGCGGAGCCGGAAGGTCGAAGACCTGGGGGTGGAGATCGAGGAGGGCCACCTCTCCTCGGCCCTGTGCCACTTGGGGAACATCTCCTACCGCCTGGGCCGGACGCTCCACTTCGACCCGAAGACCGAGACCTTCCCGAGCGACGCCGAGGCCAATCGGCTGCTGACTCGCCCGTACCGAGCGCCGTTCGTGGTGCCGAAGATCGCGACGGAACAATTGGATCGGGGGTATTGACAGCGCTTTGGGAACGAACTATGCCGTTCGGAGGCGAGGTGATTGGAAGACAGTGGTTACGTCGGCATTTTTATGGGGAGGGTGACCATGCTCGCTATTGCGGGGGCCATTCTGATAAACGCTGCGTGCGTTCTAATGGCAAGCAGCAAAGACACGTTTGACATCTATGCCCTTCAACGCAT
>Ga0315290_10000177_pt1 | contig 38648 bp, 30 predicted proteins | sample YL17G12_0_MG_FD_203627 | JGI IMG/M metagenome (GOLD analysis project Ga0315290, IMG submission 203627) | Sediment microbial communities from Yellowstone Lake, YNP, Wyoming, USA - YL17G12_0 | ecosystem: Environmental > Aquatic > Freshwater > Lake > Sediment | place: USA: Wyoming | collected... | reverse complement strand
TTTATGCTGCGCAATAATAACTTGCCAACAGTAAAGCATCGCCATACAATCAACAAATGAGATGCAAATGCGATATGGAGCTATTAAAGAGCAAATACCGGGCCGAACAGGATTGGGGCAGACACTTTTTCCTGATGGTCGCCTTTTTGGGATTTTTTCCTATCCCTGGCCCAACTTACCTTGGCCATGTATAGACCGTACCATGGCCTGTCCATCAAGTCAAGAAAAAAATTTCCGATTTTCCCCGATATTTTTCCGCTTTTTCAGCCCAAAAACCGCAATTTTCCAATATTATGACAATGTGTTGTTAGCCAATTGGAATTTTTTGCGGCCATGGTTCCTAAATATGGTGGTGGTTTACTTTAGTTGAGCGAGTTTTTGGCCGAGTTGGCGGGCCTGAGATATGGCGGTGGGGTGTTTGGCGATGGCGCCTTTCGTATCGATGCCTTCGAAGAGCAGATTGTCCCAGTATTCCATTTCCAGTGCGTCGAAGAACCATTTCATGGTGATTTTGGCGCCAGCAAACACCTTGCTTCCGTGGGTGGCGCCGACAGAGATGAATATGCCGCGGCGGGTAGGCCCGGCTGGTTTTGTCAGGCGTTCTTTGTGCACATATCGGCGAGCCCAGAACACCTGGCATCGATCTATCAGGGCTTTGGCCTGGGCACAGTGGGCCATGAAATATATAGGTGAGGCCAGGATCAGGCAATCCGTATCAAGCATTTTGGGATACAAGAGCTGCATATCATCGTTGATATAGCATGATCCGGCCTCCAGGCAGTGGTCGCAATGGCTGCATGGATGGATATTCAATTGAGCTATTGGCAGTTTTTCCACCTGACAAAGGTTATCCTGTGCAGATCGCAACATTTCATCAAGCAGGATATCTGTATTGCCGCCACTTCGCGGACTGCATGACAATCCGAGTATCTTCATACAAAAGTGTTTCCTATGACCCTTATATTGGAACCAGGCGTTCCTCGGCGATGGTTCTCATTTTCTTCAGGGCGTTATTTTGGATTTGTCGAATCCGTTCCTTGGTCAGGTGTAATTTTGCGCCCGCTTGTTTGAGTGTCAACGGCATAGGCTGCTCATTCTCAAATGAAAATCGCATCTGGAGCACCGACATTTCGATCTCCGAAAGGCCAGCCAGATTATTGTTCAGGATCGTATGTATTTCGTCAATCAATTCTTTTCGTGATTCCTGATAGCCCCGTTCGGTTTTGTCGTCTTTTTCCATCGAATCGTCCAATTGGGTGGGGAACAGGCTGCGATACTTGTGGTCCTGTTTGGCGGTTCTGGAGAATCCCTTAAGTATCGCCCGGCAGGCGTAGGTGCTGAACTTGAAGCCGCGGGCGCAGTCGAACTTTTCCGCTGCTCGCAGCAGAGCCATACTGCCTTCGCTGACCAAGTCGGTGAACTCTATGCCGGGGTATTTTGCCTGCTTGACCATAGACAGGACCAGTCCCATATTGGCGGTCACTATCTTGCTGCGGCATTCCAGTTGGTCCTGATGTTCTTCCAGCAGTCGCTGTACATCTTTTTCTTTCCACTGTCCCTGCCGGAGCAGATTGCGACGATGTTTGCACATTTGATGGCGGATGTAGTTCATCTGAAGGAACAGGATCTGCTCTTCTTCTGTGCTCAGTGGGATGTTCGGTCGAGCCGTAACCTGATGTTTCATTATCGGTTCGATTGCGCTTTTCTGGGAGAAGCGTTCATCCGGCATATACGCTATTGGGGCGGCCAGTATATCTTCCAGTGCTCTTTTGTGAACGGGCGGAAGATTGAGCCTGGCGACCTTTGCCAACATGTGTTCTGAAATAGGTTTTATATGTACTCTTTTCATAATTACCAATTCCTTCCCATATTCCAGTAATGTTTTTTTATCCTTGCGTGTACGGCTATAGATACGAATAGCAATATGCGTGCCAAATCGGTTGACAAGGCCGGGCAGATATTGGCAAGCGGTTTATTAATAAGGAGTTACGTGGTTGTGTTTATAGTTTCTCCTTTTCAGGCTCAGGCGGGTGCCGAGAGTGTTTTTGTGATATAGTTGATACACTTGTTGTCGGTGTATTTTTCCGCGGTGGTGGGAACCCGGGCTTTTGGCGCAGTTATCGCCCCTAATTTAATCATTATAATCGTTACAATCGATGTGTCTCATACCCATAGTGTCTCATAGCTGCGTTAATGATACACTACAGATTGGCGGGAGCACAATATTTTTTTGTAATTCGTTGTATAGTAGGCAGATACGCAGGGTCACACTATTTCTGGTGATGTCTGGGCGAGGCAAAAGTGTCTCATCGTGTATGTCGCGCTATATGCTTTCCCGCATGGACAGCCTTACGGATTTTCGATAACACGTTGGAATTAATGGAGTTACGTCCGCAGTCGCACTGGGGGGTGGTTTGGTATAGGCTTTGCGGGTGATGTAGTTCGTACAAGATGCGGGCGAGGCGCCTGCGGTACATGGCCTGGTAGAGTCGATTTCAAGAATAGGTATTGTTGATATGGATGGTGTTATGAAAGATCATTGTAATGAGGCTATAAACAGGGCGCTTGAGTTGGTGCGTGAACTGATGATCCTGGCTGACGAGGGAGACATCTCACGTGAAGATGTTGGTTGCGGCGTTCTGTTCGGCACGGTGCGTGACTGTGCCTACAAGATACGGAATTTGGCCGAGTTGGAGATTGTCGAACATAAAAAGCAGGGGAAATGGCAGCAAGGCGATTGACAGGTTAGTGGTTTTTCGTTTGTCGCTGGAGTTGTTTTTCTGTCCACTGCTGTAGGGCAGGTTTGAGCCGAGGTGTCGGTTCGGTTTGTTGGGGATACATTTGTCGCTGTTGGTTGAGGTATGCCTGTTCGTTTTGCAGGGCCTTCTCGAAGGTGGTGAGGGCCTCGTCGCGACGATCCATTTCGAGAAGCAGTTTGCCATAGTCGATTAACAGTTCCGATTTAACGGGGTAGCGTTTGAGGGCCTCCTGTGCGGCGGTAAGGGCTTTGTGCAAATACTGTTTGTCTTTCGGGTGGTGGCTTGCTGCTGTGTTGTACACGTCGCTTAACTGTTGGTAGTATTTGAAGTTGGCCTGGTCACGTCGGATCGCCTCGTGAAAATACCCGATAGAGGACTCTAACAGTGAATCGTTTTGGTACTGGCTGTTTGTCCATTCCAGGGAACAGAGCCTGGCCAGGAAGTAAGGTCCCGCTGGATCGTGTTTGTTCGCGGCGGTTGCCTGCATTGCGTTCCATTGGGCCTGTTGCATCAGCCACCAATATTCCCGCATGTTATTTTCAGTCGTATAGGATTGGGTTTTCTGTGATGTCTGGGCCAGTTCGTCGGCCTTGGACGCCCAAAACTGCGCCTGTTGCATTTGCCGGTATCCGGCGCTGACGGGAAACACCACCTTGATCCACAATCCCGCGACTACCGCCAGGGCTGTTGTTACTATTATCGCCCGACTGAGGCGGCTTTTGCCGATTTTCATTTGTGTCGAAGGCAGGCTGAGGCCATCCGGCCTGCGTAACGTCATCGCCGTAGCTGCCAGGGCAAAGAAACACGTTCCCAGGCCCGGCTGAAAAATCGCGAAGTCGATGGTATTGTGCAAAAGGAAGCCTAACAACCCGCAACCCAGTATTAGGGAGCCTATTGAGGGATGGTTGCTTCTTTGTGCGGCGGCGGCGGTTCGGCAAAGGCCTTCTTTGGCCAGCAGTATTAAGCTTATGAGCCATACTATTGCCGGGACGATAAATGAGACCAAATAAACACTGGGCTTTATATCACTGGTGATGCAGCTCAGATCGCTGACCGATAATCGTATCGCCACCACCATTACAGCCAGCGCCGGTCCCCATAACCACCATTTGCCGAACGTATCTGCCGAGTCGATTTGCGTGGTGTCGCGACAGTTGGTCTGCTCCAAGGCGGTTGCGGGTTGTTGGTAAGCAGTGTCTCTGGGCCGAGCCAAATGCACGCAAACCGCCATGATTGCCCAGAGGAAACCGAACAGTCCGGGCAGGCCCCATCCGCACCAGATTGCCATGAGAAAACAATGTGGATCTCTTACCACTTCCGGGGCTGCCGGCGAGATGTATTGGGTATAATAGGTGCCGAAATTTTCCGGGCCGACGCCGCGGAGCCAATGGTCCGCGATCATCGCCCCGCCGCTGTGCCAGTACTGCCATCTTACCCACATCGAATTACCCGGCAGTCGTCCGTAGTAGAGGCCATGGCCGGCTATCGCGACTATCGCCAATATCGCTAAAGCTACCGTGACGACAATTGTGGACCGCCAGTGCCTGTGGAGAAAGCGTCGCCCAGACCACAATATGACCAGTAGTGCCATCGCCGTGGCTGATGCGCCTATGCCGCCTTTGCTTTTGGTGATCAGCAATCCGGCGATTTGGGCCAGGATTGCCAGGGTTCCAATGATTATAAGCCCATGGCGGCCGGGGCATTTGGTTTTGTCCAGTACTAAAGCCAGGGTTGCCATAATCGACAGGATAAATAAAGATGCCGCTGTGTTACTTATCGCGAAGTATCCACCTACGTCCCGGCTTTTGATTCGATCGATATATTGCTGAGCATGGTAGGTGCCTGCTTCGATACCGTGTACTTGCAGAGATTCCTGGGGGTTTTCTTCAAACATTTTTATGGTGCTGGGGATGTCGTAAAAATGCTGTTCGGCGCAGCGGTATGCCAATGAGATTCCGGTTGCCGCTACCACGCAAAGTATCAGTTGTTGTTTCCATGAAGTGTTGAGCAGTTGCACAAGCAGTATTGCCAGAACTATTTGGCTAAGCAGGTTCAACGCCGCGATCAGGGCGGTGTTTTTGTCCGAAGCGCCGCTGACGGAGAAAATCCCGGCCGCGAGCATTACCAGCAGCGGCAGCACTAAGGCGGTTTTACGCCAGGTGATTGTTCCGCTGATTGCCCGGACCGTCAGCCATATCATCGCCGCGGTACAGATCAGTGCGGCAAATACGACCATAGAAGTGACTTCGGCCCCGCCGATATCGGGAGTTGGCGGGATTCTGGTCAGGCGCCAAACGAGGGGAAAGGATTCATTGATCTGACAACGTCCGGCAATAAGGGCGCCACTGACCAGAAGCAGGATGTTGTCCGTTACTTCTATTAGTTTGTTCGGGGCAGGTTGTTTTGCTGTCTGGTGGATTTTATTGAACATAATTTTTTTGACGGATGTACGACTATACCTTTCCTGGATGTTCCAGGATGGCGATGATCAGCAATATCAGTAGGGTTTGTACGAACACCAATATCACGGCGGTACTGGAGAGTTGATGCAAAACGGTGGCGCCCAGTCCGGTACAGGCTGTGGCCAGGTAGATCGTCAGGACCGCCTGTCGCCGCGTCATGCCGCGGCTGACCAGTCGGTGGGAGAAGTGCTGTTTGTCCCCAATAAAAGGGCTCTTGCCCTGCAGCAGGCGCAGGGTAGTGACGCTTAGAAAATCATAGAGCGGTACCGCCAGTACAATCAACGGCATAAGGGTGTTGTACCATGCCGCCTCGGAACTATTCTGCTGATAATAAGTGGTTCGAATGGTCGCTGTTGCCAGCAGTAGTCCCACCAGCAGTGAGCCGGCGTCGCCCATAAATATTTTTGCCGGGGCGAAGTTGAATACCAGGAATCCACACAAGGTGCCGATCAGGATTATCAGCAGGCCACAGACGAATACCTGCCCGCTGTTCCAGGCGGCGCCCAGAATCATCGCGGCGCAGATGACGGCGACACCCGCTGAAAGGCCGTCCATGTTGTCGAGAAAGTTAAATGCGTTGATTATTACCACTATCCATAGTACGGATAAGATGGTCGTCAGCCAAACATTCAGGATAAAGAAATCGAAGCGTACTCCGCCTACGCCTGCCAGTAGTATGGCCGCGGTAAACTGTAATACCAGTTTGAGCTTCGGTCCCAGGTGGCGCTTATCGTCCATCAGTCCCATGACGTGGAGCAATCCGGCTGCAGCGACCAGTGTCAGGGCCAATTCAGTTCGAGAGGCCAGTCCTGGTATATGTATCGCGAGAGTCTGCGGAAGGAAACCTGGAATTCCGTGTGCCTGCCACCACCAAGCCAGGGCTGCTACTATGGCTATCGGTAGTATGGTTATCCAGAATATCACGATGCCGCCGCCCAGCGCTATCGGTTCGGTATGGGTGGTGTGATGGCCGCCGGGCTGATCGACAAACCCGCGTCGCAGCGCCCACCGTCGTATCAGCATAGTAAATATCAGTGAACTGACAAAGGCCGCCAGTCCTGCTGCGATTATGTATTTCGTTTCTGTGATGACAATTGCTCCATGAGAATCAGCCGTGTGCCATTTAGGAAATCGTTGTAGTCGCCGGAGGCGTAGTCCGGGTAGGTAAATGGCCAGGTCTGCCATGAACCTTTATGGTAATGCAAAGTGGTTTCCGCGTACATCTGTCGGCCTATATATATACGATGCGCATAGTTTTTGGTAGTGGCCAGCACGAGCTTGCCAGGATCGATGTAGCCGGGATCGAGATTGATCGGCCTGGTGACCCGCAGAGTTTGGGCTGCGGTGCTTTGAGCGATTTTTTCTTCCAGGGCGTTGGTTTGATGTTTGATAGCGGCTAATTTTTCCGGGTCGATAAGCTCGGCGAAACTGACAAATTTGCGATGGAGCGGCGTACCCATTTCCCCGGCGTAATAGTTCGTATGCGTAAAGGGCATTACGTCGCTTCGTAGGTCGATAGCGCCCCAGAGGGTTTGCATGTCTTCTTCGGCGCAGGTAAAAAGTGTCGCTTCTTTACTGAGCATTCCCACGATCAGCTTGACGGGTTGCGGGTCTTTAGGCTGAGCCATGGACCATTTCCTTACGAAAGCTCGGCGTATAATTGTCTTACCATCGCCTCGATACGCTGCGGTGCGTCGGCTATCGGGATGGTTTGGCGGTCCGATTCGCGTCGCAGCTTGATCTCGATTTTCCCCTCGGCCAGCCCCCGCCTGCCGACCGTTACTCGAACAGGAATTCCAATCAGGTCGGCGTCTTTGAACTTAACGCCCGCCCGCTCAGGGCGGTTATCGAGCAGCACCTCGATATTGTTACTACCCAGTTGCCGGTATAGTTGTTCGGCTACCCGTGTTACTTCCGGGTCGTCCTGGTTTGCCGACATAATCAGCACCTCAAACGGGGCAATGGAGATCGGCCAAATGATGCCGTCGTCGTCGTGATGGAGTTCGATGGCCGAGGCTATAATGCGGGCAATGCCGATGCCGTAACAGCCCATCAGACAGGGATGTTCCTGTCCATCTTCGTCGAGGAACCTGGCGCCGAGCGTGTTGCTGTACTTGGCGCCCAGCTTGAAGACCTGACCTACCTCGATGCCGTGCCTGAACAACAGTTTTTTGCCGTTATAGGTGTCGCCTTCGACGACGTTGCGCAGGTCGGTGACAACCACCTTCCGACCTGTCAGCGGGAAGTCGCGGCCGGGCACAATGTTTCGCGTGTGATAATCGGTTTTATTGGCGCCGGTGATACCCACAGCCATATTCGCTACGGCGTGATCGATCAGCAGCTTGTCTATCTTTTCGATTATGCCCACCGGTCCGGCAAACCCCGTTGCAGCCCCGGTGACATTTCTGATAGTGGTTTCGTCGGCCAGCTCGATATATTTTCCTTCCATTGTCTGGGTGAGTTTTTCCTGGTTGACCTCGTGATCGCCCCGTACGAGAACTGTTATCATCTCGTCCCCGGCTGAGTATATCAAGGTTTTGATCATTTCTTGGGGTTTGGTTTTCAGGAAGCTGCACACCGCATCGATACTGCCGATATTAGGTGTGTGAACGTCCTGCGGCGGCGGCGCCTGACTGGAGAGAGCCTGTTTGGGCAATGGGTCCGCGGCCGCCTTCTGTAAATTGGCTGCGTAGGAACCATCTTCGGTATAGACGATCAGGTCTTCGCCGGTCTCGCACGGTACGGTGAACTGATGCGAACCAGACCCGCCCATTTGGCCTGATTCGGCCTGGACGATGATGTACTCCACTCCACAGCGGTTGAAGATGCGACAGTACGCGTCGTACATAGCCTGATAACCTTCCTGGAGGCTTTCGGGCGTAGCGTGAAAACTGTAGGCGTCCTTCATTATGAACTCACGGCTGCGTATAACGCCGAACCGGGGGCGAAACTCATCGCGATATTTCGTATTGATCTGGTAGAGGTTGAACGGCAGTTGTTTGTAAGATTTGATCTCTCCGGCGGCCAGGTTGGTCACCACCTCCTCGGCGGTCGGGGCGAGCACATTCCATCGGCCGTGACGATCCTTGAATCGTCCCAGTGTCTCGCCGTAATCTTCACTGCGTCCGGTCTGCTGCCACAGCTCGAACGGCTGAGCTATCGGCATGATAATTTCCTGGGCGCCGGCGGCGTTCATCTCCTCTCTGATAATCGCTATCACCTTGAGCACAGTACGACAGCCCAGCGTCATATATGTGTATGTTCCACTGGCCAGTTTGCGTATCAGACCGGCCCGTATCATCAGTTGATGGCTGGGAACCTCCGCGTCAGCGGGAATCTCCTTGACCGTCGGAATCAAATAATTACTCCAAATCATAAGTACGTATCCTCGTTGAGTAAGTTAAAAACGCAAAATTAAGGTATCGTTTTGGCGACAGCTAAATAACTCAAACTTACCTGTTCTAACGCACCGTTCCGTTTGAAGGCAACAGGCACTAGCAGCCCTGAGATCGCCGTTGTGCTCAGGCCTCGGCGGGGTTCCGTCTCATCTACCGCGGCGTGCGGGAAAAGGCCTTGACGGCGTTTTTTCAGAGGCCGCTTTTCTGTCGGCCGATTTTTCCAGGGTCTTCATGGCCTTTTTCAGATCCGCCACTTTGAGCACGCCGGTGGTTTTTCCGCCGTGACTGCCCGCGGTCACATAACAATAATTTATATTGATATGTGCCTTGGATAGTTGGGCGGCGATTCCGGCCAGGGCGCCGGCCTTGTTGGGCAGCGTAATGCACAGGACTTCCGATTCATTGACTTGCATGTTGGTGCGGTTGAGAATCTCACGTGCCGCGGCGGTCTGTGTCACTACCAGCCGCAGTACGCCATGCTCGACCGAGTCCATCATAGTCATGGCGACAATGTTAATCTTCTCTCGAGCCAATTCGCCGAGCACCTGAGCCAGAACACCCGGTTTGTTGATAAGAAAGATCGAAAATTGAATAGCAGTGTACATAATTCACCTCGATATCAAAAAATAGCATAGGATTTCTTATTGTTGCTTCAGATAATTGACAGCGGAGTCGTTATCTTCAAAAAATTTAAAAATGCTCTGCAGATTCGTTATTTTGAAAACCCGGTACAAGCCCGGATTAATGCCGCTGATGACCATTTTGCCGTCAACTTTGTCGAGCAGTTGGCGCATCTTCAACAGGACGCTGAGCGTCTGAGAGCTTAGCATTTTGATAGTGGAGAAGTCCAGGACAAGCATTTGATGTTTGTGCTTTTCGATCAGTTCGTAAAGCTGTTTAGCGATTTTATCGACATGATAAGCGTCCAGGATCGACGGTTCCACGAAGCCGACGACCGTTACGCCGTCCTGTTGGGTCAGAATCAGATGTGATGTGTCAACCATAAACTTGTCTCCAAAATAACAGATGAGTAAGCCAGTCGGGGCAACTCATCTGCTCGCTCATTTGCAGCCTTGCAGAGCTATTCGCAGGACTTTGTCAACATGACGAACAAATTCAATTTTCATTCCGCAGGTCACCTCCCGCGGCAGATCGATCAGGTCCTTGCGGTTTCTGTCAGGCAGAATCACGGTTTTTATGCCAGCCCTCTTGGCGGCCAGTAGTTTTTCCTTAACGCCTCCGATCGGCAGAACAGTACCGCGGAGCGTGATTTCACCGGTCATAGCGATGTCTGCCCGGACCGAGTGATTCGTCAACATGGACGCCATTGAGGTGTATATTGCCAATCCCGCCGACGGCCCGTCCTTTGGTACGGCGCCTGCCGGAACGTGTACATGGATGTCCTGTTTGCCGATGATTTCGTCGTTGCTGAGGATTCGGGCCAGTTGTGCCAGGGGACCGGTTCCTTTGGTTTTTTCTTTGTTCAGGGCCAGGCTCTTGAGGGCGCTCAAAGCGGCCTGTGCGCTTTCCTTCATCACTTCGCCCAGTTGCCCGGTCAGAAGCAGTCGGCCCTTGCCCGGGATCGCCGTGGATTCCACGAACAGTATTTCACCGCCGACAGGTGTGTAGGCCAGTCCCGTAGCGACTCCGGGAACGCTGGTCCGCATAGCCAGTTCCGATTCGTACAAGGTCGGGCCCAGCAATTTAGCCAGAAGCCGCTCTGAGGTGGTAGCGGTTTTTCTTTTGCCGGAAGCGATCTCGGCGGCGACGGCTCGACAGATAGCGGCAATCTGACGTTCCAACTCCCTGACGCCCGCTTCGCGGGTGTAGGAATCGATCAGTTTGACCAGGGCGTCCTCTTTGATATTCAGCGTTTTGTCGGTAAGGCCGTTTTCGGTCAATTGCCGTGGGACCAGATAACGCTGAGCGATAAGTAGTTTTTCGTTTGCGGTGTAACCGGGCAGTTCCATTACTTCCAACCGGTCGCGCAGCGCCGGCGGAACCGTCCCCATATAGTTAGCTGTGCCGATAAACATCACACGCGACAGGTCAAACGGTTGATCGATGAAATGATCGGTAAACGAATAATTCTGTTCCAGATCGAGCACTTCCAGCAGGGCCGCGGCCGGATCGCCTCGAAAATCCTGGCCGATTTTGTCCAGTTCGTCGAGCATAAAGACAGGATTGTGACTGCCGCATTTACGCAGTTCCTGCATAATACGGCCCGGCAGGGCACCGATATAGGTGCGTCGGTGACCCCTGATGTCGGCTTCGTCTCTGATGCCGCCGAGCGAAATCCGCACGAATTTTCTGCCCATGGATCGGGCGATGCTTTTACCCAGTGAAGTTTTGCCCACCCCTGGCGGACCGACAAGGCACAGAATAGGGCTGCGGCCGGCGGGGTTGAGCTTACGAACGGCCAGAAATTCCAGGATGCGTTTCTTGACCTTGGTCAGGTCGTAATGATCGGTGTTGAGAATTTTCCGGGCACGGTTAAGGTCGAGTTTGTCCTCGGTACTTTTAGACCAGGGCAACTCGCAAAGCCACTCGATATAATTACGGCTCACACTGTATTCCGGACTCATAGTGGGAATCTTACTGAGCCGATCCAGTTCGCGCAGGGCCTCCTTTTCGACCTTTTCGGGCATTTTAGCTGTGGCGATAGCTTCCTTGAGTTCCTCGATCTCAACCGTTTTCTGATCGGCCTGGCCCAGTTCCTTCTGAATAGCCTTTAGCTGCTCCTGCAGGAAAAACTCACGCTGCGTTTTGTCGATCGACTGGCTTACCTTGTCCTGTATCTTGGCGCTCAGCTCCAATAGCTCCAGTTGACTGGCCAGCGCCACCGACAGCATTTGCAGCCTTTTGGTTACGTCGATAGTTTCGAGAATTTTTTGTTTCTGTATTACCGGGACGTTGATGTTCGCCGCCAGAAAATCCGCCAGTGCTCCGGGATCCTCGATATTGCTCAAGATGACATGCACCTCATCGGGGATATTTGGTGAAAGTTCCACCATCTGCTGGGCCATGTTGCGGATATTGGTCATCAGCGCGGTGAGATTTCTACTGGGTTTGGTCTGGGTCTCGATAATTTCTATTTGTGCCCTGAAGAATGGATCGACAGCGAGCCATTTGATCACCCTGAAGCGTATCAGCCCGTGGACCACCAGGGACTTTTGACCGTCCGGGAGCTTGAGTTTTTTCAGTACCGACACGACTGTTCCCACCGAATACAGGTCATTGACGCCGGGATCGTTGGTTTCGGGGTTTTTCTGCGTGAGCACGCCGATAATCTGGTCGGCTTCATTGAGTATTCCATTGCTCCAGCCGGCCCTGAGTGATCCGGATGCCTCCTTGGCCGTAAAGTCGGCCAGCAGACGCTGGCTTCGAGGCCGACCAATCGCCAGGGGAATAACCGTACCGGGAAAAACCGCTACGTTCCGTAACGCCAGTATCCCCAGTTCCTTGGGAATCCCCACTTCGCTCTTGTTTGTTTCGGATGGATGCTGGCCGTGATCTTTAGGCTGCTCGGCCTTTTTGACACTTGCGGTCGGCTGGCGTATCCCCACTATCTCAGCCGAGACATCGACATTTTCTAAATCGATATTGGTGGTATCAACCTGGTTGATAATGCTAATTTTTTTCTTCTTTTCAGCCATATACTGGGTTGGGTGCCGATTTCCCGGTCTAAAAGCCCTGTCCTGGCGGCCGAGAAGGGCTGTTGTACCGATCTTAATCACATTCTTACGCCTGGATTTTCACAATCTTTTTCCAGGCAAGACGCCAAAGTATCACTTAACTTAACCGCTACCGGCGTTGATGTCAAACCATTCCCCAAAACCGAAGACTGGAACCGGATTCAGGAAACCCTCACCGATGACGCCAACATCACTGACAGACTGCGCCGGACCGTGGCTTGATAGACATATCATTGATGTCAGCGTCGTTATTGGCCCGGATCCTGACGTTTCGCAATAATGGTCCGCTGGCCGGTCTGGTTGCGAACGATTATTTTGACACCTTCTGTTGTCAGATCGGCCTTTTGGATGATTTCTTTCAGTTGATCGCCGGTTTCAATCCTGACCCCATTGACGCTGACGATAATGTCACCAGTTTTCAGCCCGCTCTGCTGAGCTACGCTGCCCGGCGAAACTCCACTGATCACAAAGCCATGAAGGTTCTTGTCATAGCCATACTCACGAGCCAATGACGAATTCAAAGGCTGGACAGTAATACCCAGTTTAGGAGGTTCTTCTTGTGAAGGCTCCCCGAGCGGGTCTGGAAACAGCGGAATCGGCACCATCCCCTCCGGCTCCCGCTGGGCATAATCTGACGATCGGGAGTTGTCCTTCTCCCGTGCCACCGCCGCCGCCCGATCACCCAGTGTAACCGACAGGGTTATCTCCCGTCCGTCTCGCCAGAGCGTGAATTTGGCCGTTTCTGCCGGCTTCAGCGTGGCTATATAGCTGCGGAAACGAAAAGAATCCACCGCCTTTATGCCGTTGACCGACAAAATGATGTCTTTGACTTTTATCCCCGCCTTATCCGCAGGGTCATCCGGTACCACTCTGGAAACTACAATACCGTCGATCGATTTTGGAATTTCTTTGATAAAATCGAGGTTGTCTTGCAGAAATTGCCGCAGAGACCCACTGGGCAGCTTGCTGTATTCCTCAGTCGGAATCTTACGCAGATCGTCGGTACCGATCATTTCTACACCCAGCCAACCTCGCCGCACCTGTTTCTCTGCAATCAATCGCTCAGCCACGAATTTGGCGAGATTGCTCGGCACGGCGAACCCGTAGCCGGCTGAAATACCGGTCGGTGTGTAAATGTTGGAAGTAATCCCGATAACTTCGCCATACAGATTGACCAGTGGCCCGCCACTGTTGCCCTGGTTGATGTCAGCATCGGTCTGAATGAAATCTTCGTAGCCCCACGTCTCTAAGATGCCTGTTTGGCGACCTTTATAGCTGATGATCCCGGAAGTGACAGTCTGAGACAAACCGAACGGACTGCCGATAGCCAGCACGAAATCGCCAACCTGAGCCTGATCGGAATCACCGAATTGGGCTACCGGCAGATCCTCTCCGTCAGGCTCGATACGTACCAGTGCCAAATCGGTGTCTGGATCGGTCAGCGTTTCAACTACCTCGAAACGCCGTCCGTCCGCCAGAATAACTTCCGCCGTATCTGTCTCGGCTACCACATGGTTATTGGTGATAATGTAACCACGTTTGTCGATAATGCAGCCGCTGCCCAGACTTACCATTGTCTGGTCGGTACGTCGATCAAGCAGCTCAAACTGGATATGCTTGGAGACGCTGATGGAGACCACAGCGGGACGAACAATCTCCACTGCCCGGCGGTTGGCATTGTTGAGCTGGACGGCCGTGGCCTTTTCCTGCTCGGAAAGAGCCTCGCCCGTCTGTGCAGCCACGGCCGGGCCGACCAAAGCGGCCATCGCAATCAGGCAAAAGGCACCAATAACGCTTAGCTTAGTTTTTTCATTGTTTCGCAACAGACTATTCATTGTTTTTCAACTCCTTATACCTGTCCGGTATATGCGCACCGGTAAACCGTTTTACATGATTTTGTACGTAATATCCCTGGTAACAGTTCTGTTGTTTGCATAACGAGTTCCCAATGTAAACATCGTGGTTTTCTTGCTCTCAAAGCATCCTATGGTGATTTTTCTGCTGGATCAAGGGATTTCAGCCACCGTTCAAACTGCTGTTGGTGCTGAGGATCCATGTGGTAGCTGTGCTGCTCATCGGGAAACTTTTTTTGTTGTATTTCACTGACGTACTGGGTCGCGGCCAGACGAATTTGCTCGCCGATCTCGGCATAACTCTTGCTAAAACGTGGCCTAATCGCTCCAGGAAGGCCCAAAACTTCATGCAGGACCAATACCTGACCGTCGCAATACGGCCCACTGCCGCAGCTTATAACCGGCAGATCGGTTCGTTCAGCTACCGCCCGGGCCGCGGTGGTGGTAACGCATTCCAGCAACAGTCCACATGCCCCGGCTTTGACCATATCCAGGGCGTCCCGGACTAGTTGGCAAGCCTGCTCTACTGAGCGGGTCTGCACTACCTTGTCCGCTCGCAGTGCGGATTGAGGTCGGTGGCCCAGATGTGCCATTACCGGAATACCAGCGGCCGAGAGCCATTTTATCAGATCGAGATGCCTGTAATCGACCTCCAGTTTAACGGCGTCACAGCCCGCTTCGCACAGGAACCTGCCGCAATTGCTAAGGGCCTGTTCCGGGCTGACCTGATAGCTCAAAAAAGGCATATCACCTATCAGATACACGTTCGGAGCCCCCCGTCGTACCGCGGCGCTGAGAGTTACCATCACATCCATCGTGGCGGGCAGTGTTGTTTCGTGGCCAAGGACCACCTGGGCCAGTGAGTCGCCCACAATAATGCCGTCCACGCCCGCCTGCTGGAGCAGCACCGCCGTGGAATAGTCGTAGCAGCTCAGCATGGCGATCGGACGGTGCTGCTGTTTGGATTGTTTGAGCGTCGCTAAGGTAATTTTTGGGGCCATTATGCTCTCTTTATTTGATTTTATCGGACTTTGTCCTGTTGATAACTATTCCTATGGGTGTCTATAAGGCGGGACTTGCCCAACCGGTTTTCCCACAAGGCAGGGCCTTATCCCACGGTTTTTCTGGTAGAATAATAGTCTTTTGAGCGGGAAGTTACAACTGATTTTATTCCCAACGGGTACGATCATTCCTGTCTGTCACCGCTATAATAGTTCTGCTGTCCTTGGCCGGCTTCAGATCGGGTCGATATTTTCTTCAAGGTTAGTCTTGACAATAATCTACATGGAGGGTACATTTTCCGTGTAATGCCTGCGTCTTTGTAAGGATTATCGGCGTTTCTGTAAATAGAAGAGTAAGGTGGAGTTTGTTCCACCGGTTTTTCTTGGCACTGTCTTTTTTAAAGGAGTAATGGGCATGGCAGATTTTTTTGGTTTTCAAACAGGTGTATGGCCGATCAAGGCACTTTACGCCAGTTTGGCAGTAGCGGTTGTCGGTCTTGTCTTTACCATCTATCATGGCGGCGCCGGTGCCGACAAAGGCAGTCGTAGTGTTTTTTTGAAATGCTATGACAAAGAATGTGGGGACGTCAAGGAATATTCGAGCGAAGAGTTTACGGAATTCACTAAAAACGAGACTTTGAAATATGCCGATCAGTTGGCCCAGACCAATCCCCAAACAGCCGAGATTCTGCGAACAATGGTGACAGATCGGGCCAAAGCCATGATGATGCCCGGCGCTATGATGGTCAGGATGCCCAATTGGGGAGATATTAAGAACTCGCTTGCGTGTCCCAAATGTGGCAAACAAACCATGCTTTTGGCCAAAAAATGCCCAAAGTGCAGCACCGTCTTCGTTCAATATGACCAGAAACTGGCCTATACTGATAAATGTCCCGAATGTGGTTATAGCAGGGCGAAAGAGCGAGAGGATCAAAAGGGCAAGAAAGGCAAGAAAGAATAAATATGAACTGGCCGATTGTCTTTCCGGGTCAAGGCAGTCTGTTATGAACGCCGCCGAAGGGCCAAAAAGCCAAAAAGACCGAGGAGGCAGTGACCTGTACGCTTATTCCGGGCGGGAAAGCCGCCAGAGTTGAACGTACTCGAAAAAACAGCGTCTTGTGTCCAGTTGGACGTTATGTCCATACTGAATGAAGGGTTTAGTTTGTGATGTTATGCAGTCACGTAGTCTTTTTTTAAGGGTGGCCGATTTTGGCCGGTTTTGGCGTTTTGTATGGCAGGTTTTGATCTGTCGGATGGCTGTACCGCGTCAGGGCCCGGCGGCGATGTCTCGGGATCGTCTTTTGGTTCAAATGTTTGAGATCGGCACCAAAAGTGTTCCGGTGGTGATGATCACCGGTGCGTTTGTGGCTATGACTTTGGCGATCCAAAGCTATTCGCAGTTGAAGAACCTCGGTATGGAGGATCGGCTCGGAAGTCTGATCAATATATCGGTGGTGAAGGAGTTGGGGCCGGTTTTAGCCGCTTTCATGTTAGCCGGACGGGTCGGTGGGGCGATGACGGCCGAATTGGGCACTATGAAGGTAACCGAGCAGATCGATGCCATTCGTGCTATGGGCTCCGATCCGGTTCGGTTTCTGGTTTGGCCGCGGTTCCTGGCATGTGTGCTGTTGACTCCCTTTTTGACTATTTACGCGGACGTAATGGGCGTACTGGGCGGTTACATAATCAGTGTTTGGCACTTTGGCATCAACAGTGAGTCATATTGGAGTTTCAGTGCCGAGATTGTCGAGAAATGGGATATCATGGTCGGTATCGGCAAGGGGGTTTTTTTCGGAGCGGGCATTGCTTTGATCAGTTGTTATAAAGGCTTTAACTGTACCCGTGGCGCCCGCGGTGTAGGCAGGGCCTGTACCGAGGCTTTTGTGCAGAGTTTTATTGCTATTTTGGTACTCAACTTTATGCTGGCGGTTATCAGCCGTGCCATTTACGAAACGTTTTGGGATATCAAGGTACTCATATAACAACAAATGCCGGGGCCGGAAGTAATCAGCCAGCCAAAACGGAAATCCCGATAAACGGTAACAACAAGACATGAACGCTCGGAGCAACAAAATGCTGTTCGAACTGCAAGAGGTAAGCAAGTCTTTTGGTAAAGTAAAGGTGCTTCAGCAGCTTGATTTTGGCATAGAGGCGGGGCGAACCACGGTGATCATTGGTCCCAGCGGATGCGGTAAAACAGTAATGCTCAAGCATTTGATTATGCTGCTTCGCCCGGACCGTGGCCGGGTTTTCTTTGATGGTGGGCGGATCGACAATCTTACGGAAAACAAATTGGTGGATGTGCGACGCCGCTGTGGATTTCTGTTTCAGGGCGGAGCCTTGTTCGATTCTCAGACGGTGGCCGAAAACGTAGCGTTTCCGCTTTGGCAGCACTCTAAACTGCCGGCTCAGGAAGTTGCCCGGCTGGTGGAAGAAAAACTTGAATTGGTTGGGATGAACCAGATGGGAAAACGATACCCGTCGGAACTCTCCGGGGGCCAGCAGAAGCGCGTGGCTTTGGCGCGTGCGATTGCCCTTTCGCCCGAGGTCATTCTCTACGATGAGCCTACCACGGGACTGGACCCTATTCGGGCTGATACCATCAACGAACTGATCATCAAACTGCAGCGTGAGCTGCAGATCACCTCTATTGTGGTGACGCACGATATGCACAGCACTTATAAAATAGCAGATCGCATTGTGATGCTCAGCCAGGGGCGTATCATTGTGGACGGTACAACCGAACAGATTCGTAACAGTACCGACAAAGCAGTGCAACGTTTTGTTCGTGGACATGGTGAAGGTCTTAACGGTAACAGTCAGCCGGCTGCTCTCGACAACGAAAAGGAACAGAATCATGAAAGAAAATAGGCGAAATACTATTGTGGGGATTTTCGTAATTGCCGGACTGGTCATTGTGGGTTGGATGGTCTTTCAGTTCGGCGATTTGCCGGCTTTCGTCAGTCGTTATGACGCTTGTGAAGTCGCTATCTTCTTTCCTGAAGCGCCGGGGATACAAGAAAACACTGTCATATTGTTTCGCGGCTATCGGGTGGGCAAAGTTATTCAGGTCGATCCACCGAGGCTGCTGGATGACCTCGATAATCCCGATCGACAGTTTTATCAAATCAAAGTAATAGCCGCGATCTCAAAAGACTATCGCATACCGGCCAATGTGGTGCCCAAAATACATCGCCGGGGGCTTGGCGGCAGTTCCGTAGAGCTTGTCCTGACCGAATCGGCCACACTGCAAATGCTTTCCAGTGGCGCCAAGCTTAAAGGCGTCGTTTCCGAAACCAGTGAGTTCATCACGGAAAAAACCCAACAACAACTGGACCAGCTCATCGGGTCACTGACCGGCCTGAGTAATCAACTCCAGCGCCAACTGATCCCCTTACCGCCTGAGGTGGTCGATCAAGGCGATTCGGACGAAGTACACGCCAATATCACCACTGCTGTGATACGCCTCGATAGAACTCTCAAACACCTCGATATCTTCCTGGGTGATGTGGAAAACCAGCAAAACTTCAAACAGGGCCTGGCCGATTTCGCCGCCCTGTCAAAGGATATCCGAAGCGCCATCACAAAGATCGAACATACTACCGTCGAAGCACGCAAACTCATCGAACAAGTCTCCGGCACGGTGGGAAATATAGATGACCTGGCAGGCAGGGTGACCACCACTTTTGAGCGAACCTCCGTCAACATCCAGAATACCGCCGACCAATTGGCCACCACGCTCAAACATCTGGACGTCATCCTCATCAAAATCTCCGCCGGCAAAGGAACCATTGGACAAGCCTTTAATGATCCCCGCTTGTATGAAGCGCTCACCGACGCCTGCACCAGCCTTACCCTCGCTGTCGAAAAACTGCAATCACTGCTCACAGAAGTAGAGGAAAAAGGCCTGAAAAAAGTATGGAGCAAGTAAAACCGAAATAACCGGCATGTCCGAGGCGTTTATACCTGTTGGGCTCGTCCACAGGCCTATTCGATAATCAATGATCTTCCCGTCATCTCGCTTGGCTGGTCCAGCCCCATAATATGCAGCGCTGTGGGAGTCACATCGGCCAGGCAGCCGTCCTCACGCAGTTTGCAGTTTTTGTACTTCTTATCGAAAACGATAAGCGGTACCGGCCAGGTGGTATGGGCTGTATGCGGTCCGTTTGTGGTCACATCATACATCAACTCCAGGTTACCGTGATCGGCCGTGACTATAGCGGACCCACCCATCTGCTCAATCTTGTCCAGCAGTTTGCCGACACAAGCATCGACCGTCTCGGCAGCCTTGATCGCGGCGGCCATAACACCCGTATGACCGACCATATCCGGATTGGCGAAATTAACCACCATTACATCATACTTGTCCGAGGCGAGTCTTTCCAGAACCTTGTCGGTTACTTCAAATGCGGACATCTCAGGCTTGAGATCGTACGTGCGTACCTTGGGCGAAGGAACGATCTGACGATCCTCACCTTTATACGGCGATTCGGTGTAGTCATTAAAAAAGAAAGTTACATGCGCGTACTTCTCGGTTTCCGCACCGCGGAACTGCTTCAAACCAAGCTGCGACCAGTAAGCACCCACAATATTTTTCATCTTGGGCGGTTTGGGAAACGCCACCGGCGCCGGTATCGTGGCGTCATATTCGGTCAGACAAACATAGTAAAGATTCAACATATCGCCCCGATCAAAGGCGCTGAAATTGGGATCGACAAACGCGCGGGTGATCTCCCGCGGTCGATCTCCGCGAAAATTGAAGAAAATCACCGCGTCACCATCTTCGATCAATGCCAAAGGTTGTGAATCGTCACCGACAATCAACACCGGTTCCACAAATTCGTCCGTAACAGCGTTGTCATAGCTTGCTTGGATGGCCTGTTCGACAGAGGCTGCTTTCCTGCCTTTGCCGTAGCGGAAACATTGATACGCCTTTTCGACCCGCTCCCATCGCTGGTCGCGATCCATCCCATAAAATCGTCCCATAACCGTCGCGATCTGACCAACCCCGATTTCTTTCATCTTCTGCTCGACCTGCATCAGGAAACCTTTACCGCTGTTGGGCGGCGTATCGCGACCGTCGGTCAGGGCGTGCAAATAGATACGATCAAAATTGTTACGCCGGGCCAATTCCAACAAACCATACAAATGCTCCAAAAGCGAATGCACCCCGGCATTGCTGACCAGGCCGATCAAATGAAGCTTACCGTGATTTTTCCGGCAATGTTCCAGGGCGTTAAGCAGTATCTCGTTCTCAAAAAAACTGCCTTCCCGAACCGCCCGGGTCAGCCGCATTGACTCCTGGTGCACAATTCGGCCGGCCCCGATATTCTGATGGCCTACCTCGCTATTGCCCATCGTGCCTTCAGGTAAGCCTACTGCTTCCCCACTGGTCGCGATCAGGCAATGGGCATATTCTCGTCGCAGACGCTCGTCCACGGGAGTATCAGCCAGCCGGGTGGCATCATATTGCTGGATTTCTGGATCGCTGTTGTAACCCCAGCCATCACGAATAATTAATACAAAAGGCCTGACTCGACACTTTGTGGCCGGTTTTTGTTTGGCAGATGACATATTCTGACTCCTGTGGCGGTATCTATGGGAAATTAATTACTCAAACTGACCGATTCCGGCGAATCGCACAAACCGGTCCATCGGAAGCTGGTAACTTCCTACATTACAACACATTATATCTATTTATTCCGCTAACGACCAATGTCTCAGACAGGTCGTTCTGGTCAGGTTTTCTCGTATATTCCGGCATGTTGTCAGAAAAAAACATGAATTTTCTGACTTCCTTGCCAAACAACCCTTTCCACGGTTGGTTCGGATGGCTCAATGGGATATACTACAATATAAGGCTGATAAGGGACACATTTTTTTTATGCACGCAAACAGATCACAAAATAACCTGCTTATCCGGTCGCCCGGAGCAAACCGATCTGCCGATTGGTTTACCCATTGCCTGTTGCCTGCCTTATTGACCGCGTTTTTGTTGTTGGCCGTCCATATTAACCGTCTGCCGGCTCATTTGATTGCCGATGATGTGATTTCAGAAACCGTTGCGACGATTTTACAACAGGCCGATGATGCCATGGCTCAGAACTTATGGTACGAGGCTAAGGACGATCTCGAACAGGCACTTTTGCAGTCCGATCCGACTGCGCACGAGTCCATCCGCAAACGTCTCCAATGGTGTCATGCCAATACATCTCTGGAACAACGCTATGGCGACCAAAGTGTGGCGCAGCACATCCGCGCGGTCGAACCTGCCCGCGCCAAAACCATATTGACTCAAACATTGCAGTTAATCGATGAAAATTACTATGAAGAATTTGACGTAAAAGAGGTATTGGAGAAGGCACTGCTGCAATTGCAGGCGGTAACCGAAAACCCGTTCGTCTATCATCAGTTTGCCGTTGACGATCGGGTTTTGACTCCGTTGCAGGAACGTATAAAATCGTTACTTCGGGATCTACCGGCCAGCGACCCATGCCGAACCATTACGTTGCTCACCATAGCTCAGTCGTTATGTAACCTCAGCGAAGAAGCAGGATTAGGCGCATCGTGGCCCGCGCTGGAGTTGGCGTATGCCTTCGCTGACAGCCTCGACCCATATTCGTATTTACTTTCGCCCCGTCAATGTAGCGTTATGTACGACCAGTTGGAAGGGCATTATGTAGGAACAGGTCTCGACTTGATTTTTACAGAGCAGTTTCCGCTCGTTTTTGACGTGGTCCCGGATAGTCCCGCCCAAAAATGCGGTATTGGCCCCGGCGATATACTGATCGAAGCGGATGGAGTGGATTGCAGGGCGAAAACCCCCGAACAGATCGGTAAACTGCTTATCGGTCAGGCCCAAACAAATGTAACCGTTACCATAAAACGTGATGACGGAGAAAAACCTTTATCCATGACTATAACCCGCCGGTTGATCGAAGCCCCAAGCGTCAGATACGTAAAGTTGTTAGAACCGAAGATAGGCTTCTTTCGGGTCGTCAGCTTCGATCAGGATACCGCCCTGGAAATGCAACATGCCGTTGACGACCTGAAATCTCGCGGGGCAGAGTCTTTGCTGATCGATCTGCGCAGCAATGGTGGCGGAATTATGTCTTCAGCCATCGATGCGGTAAGATTGTTTATCGATCACGGAACTATCGTTACAGTGTGTACCTCGGATGAGAAGACAAGATATGTTGCCGGCGACGATGGTTTCTCCCGCGGGACAAAAACAAACCATGGTACCGCGACAGGTTCGGCGTGTTACAAAATGCCACTGGTGCTTCTGGTCGATGAGAAAACCGCCAGTGCCTCCGAGATTTTTACCGCGGCTCTCCAGGACCACAATCGGGCGGTAGTCGTTGGAACAAACACCCTGGGTAAAAATGTGGTCCAGACAATCTTCAACCTCAAACCCACCGCCGCCGCTCTTTGCATCACCACCGCCAGATACCTTCCACCCAGCGAAAAGGATTTTCATCAGTATGGCCTGGTCCCGGATATCCTGGTCGAAAACGACCTGCTTGGTACCGAGATCAACGCTTCGATGAAAACATACCTCGCGCCGGAAAACCCCACCCTCAAAGAAGCGATTAAACAAGTCAAACTGCTGTAAACAAACTTATGCCCCGGGCCGATTCCTTTTGTGAATTTGGTTGATTACCTGGGCAATCTCTTAAGAGGTTTTTTGCATAACCCCGGATGTTTGCGGAGTTTATACCAATTTTGATTGTACTTGCACTGTTGGGGTCTGATCGGGCCGTAAGATGGGATTGACATACGCTTATATATGTTATAGGATTGCCAACTCCTGTCCTCGGCGAGGGCAGCCGGCCCTGGAAAAAGCCGTTACACCAGCAGTCTTCGCATACGGCTGAATTTAAGAAGTAAGGTTTTGCAAGAGTTTTGCAAAGGTTCAATAAGAATATAAGAGGTTTATTTTATGTCTTATGATTGTGTAGTTCTCGTTAAGCAGGTACCGGATACCAAAGCGATCACCGGTAAGGCTATGAATGATGATGGCACAGTCAATCGTTCAGCGCTGCCGGCGATTTTCAATCCGGAGGACCTTAACGCCCTGGAGCTGGCTTTGCAGATCAAGCAGTCCAGGGGCGGAACCGTTACGGTAATGACCATGGGCTTGCCCAAGGCTTGCGATGTGTTGCGCCAGGCGCTTTATCGGGGTGCCGATCGGGTGATATTGATTACCGACCGCCGGGCCGCGGCCAGTGATACGCTGGCTACCAGCTATATTCTCAGTTGTGCCGTAAAAAAACTGGCGAAGTACGACATTGTCCTGTGTGGCAGGCAGGCCATCGACGGCGACACCGCCCAGGTCGGGCCTCAGTTGGCGGAAAAACTAAACCTGCCACAGATCACCTATGTTGAAGAACTCATGCAGTTGCAGGACGATAACATAACGGTCAAACGGAGCATCGGTGCCGGTTGGGAAAAAATCCAGGCCCGGTTACCCGTATTGCTGACCGTGACCGAATCGGCTAATGTTCCTCGTCCGCCGGGGGTAAAATGTCTGATGCGTTATAAGAAAGCGCGCAGCCAAAACGAGCTGGGCGGCTCGAGCGCCGACGCCAACCAAATCGCCGCCCTGAAACAAAAAGGGCTGCTGATCGAAGAATGGAACCTCGACGATATCAAGGCCGATCTGGAATGGTGCGGACGGGACGGCAGCCCCACGAAGGTAAATCGTATTCAAAGCGTGATCCTTACCGCCAGTGAATTCAAAAACATAGAACCAACGGACCAGGGCATCCGTCAAATGGTCCACGAACTAATTGAAGATCATACGATAGGATGAGTGAATGAGTGGATGGGAGTATGAGTAGCAATAGCGGCTCATTGAGTCAGTTGGAGCGAAGCGACGATGATAGAAGTCAATAGAAAAGGTGAAGTATGGGTTTTTGCCGAACAGCGTCAGGGCAGACTTAACGAAGTGTCGTTGGAACTGCTCGGCAAAGGACGCGAACTGGCTGATAAGGTTTCGGTCAGGCTTGCTGCGGTACTGCCCGGCTGCGATGTTGAATCGCTGGCCGGCGAACTGGCCGCTTACGGAACCGATAAAGTGTATCTGGCTCAGGACCCGCTGCTGGCGGATTATCAAACCAACAGTTATGCCAAGGTATTGTGCCGACTTATCGCCAAACACAAACCGCAAATTGTTCTTTACGGTGCTACGCCGATCGGTCGTGACCTGGCGCCGCGGGTGGCTTCGGCCATCTGGGCGGGACTCACCGCCGACTGCACCGATCTGCGAATCGAAGATTTCGAAATTGCCAGGACTAAAAAACAGCACAAAAATCTGCTGCAACAGATAAGGCCCGCCTTTGGCGGTAATATTATCGCTACGATCGTCAACTATGATCGCTGGCCCCAGATGGCGACGGTCCGTGAAGGGGTTATGCCTCTGCCAAACCGTAACGGCAAATTGAAAGCTGAGATAGTAAATGAGACCATCGAAATAACGCCGGAAGACCTGCCATTGAAGGTACTGGATCGTCATCATGCCCCCAAAAAGGTCAACCTTAAGGCCTCGCGTATCATTGTCGCCGGTGGTGCGGGCGTGGGCGGCAGGGACAACTTCCGGTTGATCTGGGAATTGGCCGGCGCCCTGGGCGGCGCTCCGGCCGCGTCGCGCGCGGCGGTGGACCTCGGATTTATCGATCACGATCATCAGGTCGGCCAAACCGGAACAACTGTACGGCCGGCATTGTATATTGCGGTGGGAATCAGCGGCGCTATCCAGCATTGCGCCGGCATGGCGCAATCGGCCAGGATTGTGGCTATCAATAATGATCCCAACGCGCCAATTTTTCAGGTAGCCCATTATGGTATTGTCGGAGACCTCAACGATGTGGTCCCGCGACTGATCAAGGCCATCAAAACCAAAAGCTGAAGACAGGAAAGAATTGTTATGGCGAATTTCTATACCGATAACGATGACATCAGATTTTTGTTTCGATATTACAAGATGACCGAGTTAGCCGAAATTATGGAAGGCGATTTCTCGGCCAATCTGGAATATGACTGGGCTCCGGAAAACGCCGACGATGCCGTGGACAACTACCAGCAAATACTTGATACCGTCGGCCAACTGAGCGGCGATTATATTGCACCGCGGGCTGAAAATGTTGACCTTGAGGGAAACACCCTTGAGGAAGACGGTTCGGTAACCCGGCCCAGGGGTATGCAGGAAGACCTCCAGCGCCTGGCCGAGGCTCAGGTGATGGGGTTTACTCTGCCGTACCGTTTCGGCGGACTGAACTGTCCCAACCTGATCTATACTATAAGCAATGAAATTGTCTCACGCGGCGACGCGGCCCTCATGAACATTTACGGGTTGCAGGGGATTGCCGAGACGATAAATGCTTTTGCCGATGAGGAGATAAAACAGCGGTATCTGCCCGGCTTCGCCCAGGGCACTTCCACCGGGGCGATGGTACTGACCGAGCCGGACGCCGGCAGTGATTTGCAGGCGATCAAACTGCGAGCCTGGCAGGACGAGAAACAACAGTGGTATCTGCACGGGGTTAAACGCTTTATCACGAACGGTTGTGGTAATGTGCTGCTGGTTCTGGCACGCAGCGAACCCGACCGCGGCGGCGGTCTGGGGTTGAGCCTTTTCGTCTGCGAGAACGACTCGACCGTCAAGATTCGACGGCTGGAAAACAAACTCGGCATCCACGGTTCGCCTACGTGCGAGATGTTTTTCGATAACACGCCCTGCCAACTGATCGGAGAACGGCAGCGCGGCCTGGTCAGCTACGTAATGAGTCTGATGAACGGGGCAAGGGTGGGCATTGCGGCACAGTCGCTGGGTATCGCTGAGGCGGCTTTTAGGGTGGCCCGCGATTATGCCGCCAGTCGCAGGCAGTTCGCCGCGGCAATCGAAGCATTCCCTGCGGTTAGGGATATGCTGGTGGAAATGAAAATCGACCTTGAAGCGGCTCGAACGCTTACTTACGAAACCTGCTGGATGGTCGATCACGAGAACGGTATGCTCAGGAAACTCGAGTCGGGCCAGGTGACAGACGAGGCCGAACTGAAACAACTCAAAAACCTGTCGAAACAATACAAACGGCTCTCCGCTATGCTCACGCCCATGAGCAAATATTACGCCAGTGAAATGTGTAACCGCATCGCCTACAATGCCGTCCAGGTGCTCGGCGGCAGTGGTTACATGAAGGACTATTCGGTCGAGCGCCACAGTCGAGATGCCCGCATTACCACGATATATGAAGGTACCAGCCAATTGCAGATCATTGCCGCGGTCCGCGGGGTGTGCAACGGCACAGCGGAAAAATATCTCCTCGAACAGGAAGAGTATCCTTATGGGGCCGAGGTTCGGAACCTGTTGGAAATACTCCGGCAGGGACGGGAGCAACTGGTCGAAGCGATCACGTTTGTCAAGGCGCAGCCCGGCACCGAATACATGGACCTCTATGGACGCAAGCTCGTCGATGCGGCGATCATGTTGATCGTGGGGCATCTTTTCCTGCAGCAAAGTGGGGCCGAGCCGGCCTGGCAGGATGATTTTACCACTACGCCTGACGATAACAAAACACTTCCTGACAAACTGCCCGCTACGGCCGATAACAATAAACAAGCTGTCAAATGTCTCGACGCATATCGGACGGTACGCCGCCACAAATCGGTGGTAGCCGGCCGTTACATCACCGGCAAGGCCGGTGAAATAACCATGCTATGCCGGGAGATCATGCGGGGTGACCGTTCCAGTATGACCGATTACGAAGTGCTCGTCGGTCCGGTGCCTGTCGCGTAAAATGGCAATTGGGGTAATCGTCAGCATTTGGTTTATGTCCTGCCTTTTGGTAACCGAATATAATGCTAGCTGCTGGACTATGCAGGCTGCCTTTGTAATCGGCCCCCGGCACCGATCAATGGCAGCGGTGTTACAATTCCAACAACTGGAGTTTTAGCCGGATTTATATCAGCTTTTTACAGGGTCGTGAAAAACCCTTTGACGCTGGGAGGAAACAGAGAAATGAATAAGCGGAATTTCGTAGTGGGGTCCGAATGTAATAAACTGCTCGAAGAAGCAGTTCAAAAAAACCTCATGGCAACCATTACCAATAAGCATGACAACAAATACCAGTTGCACAAATCAAGTTTTCTCGATTCAAGCGGCAATTGTATTGTGTTGACCGTGCCGACCAACCATTTGGCCGACGGCTGCCCGGTCGAAATAGTTCCAGGACAGGAAATAGCTGTTTCCTTCAAAAAAGGCTATAGCAAATGTCTGTTCTGTACGCGGGTGGCTGCGCTGCGGCAGTTCGAACTGGAACCGGGCTTGCTTATACCTGCGGTAGCGATATATCGTCCGGACCAGATCGAAAGAATTCAGCGCCGGGCTTATAATCGAGCCACGCCGCCTGTGGATATGTCGATTGCTGTAACCTTTCAGCCCACCAGTGATTCCGACAAGCCCTCTGCCAAAGGCAATAAGAACCAATACCACGGCGTGCTGGCCGATATGTCCGCCGGTGGAATCGGATTGATGATGCGCCCCACGGCCGGTGAAACTTTGCCGGACCTGCCGATAAACACACAATATAAAATGGAGTTTACGCCACTGCCCGGCCAGGAACCGCTGCAACTACAGGTTCGCTTCCGTCAAACCTGCAAAGCGCCCGACGGCCACAACGTCCGGTTCGGCTTTCAGATAGTCGGGCTGGAGATGACTCAAACCGGACGCGACACCCTGCGACGCATCGGCCGTGTCGTCCATCTCTTCGAACGGCAACAGCATATTTCTCAACATCCATACTTGACTTAAGGGAGCCTCTAAAAATTGCTTTTGTCACGATAACGATGCTGACGGAAATTGCAGCCGTTCGTAGTAAAAATGAATTTTTAGAGGTTCCCTTAACTTTCGCAGTTTTTTAAAACCCAAATTTCATTCGACAGGCCCTGCTATACGCATTACATATCGCCGTAATCGAATGGGGTTTTTCCATGACGGCGACGCAATTCAGTTTGCATTTGTCTGAGTTGACGGCTGACCGTACTGACGAACTCACCATGTTTCATCTGTTTGACCTGTTCGGCAGGGATGCCTTTGCCGTAGCTGACGTATATTCGCCCCGTATTCGGCAGGGACTGCTGACGCGGCCACACGTCGAACGCCCCGTCAACCACCACCGGAATAGTCAAGGCTCCCGACCGGCGGGCAATCAGCTCGAAACCACTTTTAATCGGCCCGATACGGCCGTCGGCGCTACGCGTACCTTCCGGAAATAAAATTACGACCCGCCCGGCTTTCAAGCGGTCGATGATCGCCTTGATGGCACGTACATCCGCCTGGTCACGCTGGACGGGAAAGGCGCTTAATGACCGGATATAGGCGCCGAACAAACGGTTCTTAAACAGACTATCACGCGCCACAAAATCCACTTCACGCGGAAGTGTTACCGTACAGAAAATCGGGTCCAGGTAACTTTGATGGTTACTCAACAGCAGTACCGGTCCCTCGTCCGGCACATTTTCACGGCCGAACGCCCGCAGACCAAACAGCATACCAGACAGCAACCGCGCGAAACGTTGAGTAAACAGGTAGTGATATTTTAGTATCAATGATTTTTGCTTGTCGGCCATGACGCATCCTAACAGGCAAGGGAAAAACTAACCAATTATTTTACGTGCCAGGGACTCAACCACCTGATCGACGGACATCCCGGTGGTGTCGATTACAATCGCATCAGCCGGGGCTTTTAGAGGCCCGGCCTGCCGGGTGGCGTCACGCCGGTCACGCAATTGCTGAGCGGCGAGAATTTGTTCATAGCTGATGTCGTCTTCTTCTCGGCGGCTTGGGTCTTCGCCACGGGCTTCTTGGGTTTGTCGTTTTTTTTGCTGCTGCAATTGTTCCCAACGACGCCGAGCACGGCATTGGGGCGTGGCATCCAGGTAAAACTTAAATTTCGCCTCGGGGAAAACCACCGTCCCCTGATCCCGTCCTTCGGTAACCAACGAACCAACCTGCTCGGCTATCCGCTGCTGCCGGGCCACCAACTGCTGGCGTACCCCGGGAAGCCTGGCTAATTTGTGAGCCTGATCGGTTACTTTCGGCTCTCGTATAGCCTCGGTAACTTCCCGCCCGTCCAGCCGGACACGGGTTTGACCAAACTGCCAGGTCAGTTCAACCTGGCATTGCCGTACCATTTCCGTCAGGGCCGCCTGATCATCCAGCGGTATCGCTTTTTCCAGGGCCGCCAGGGTTACCGCCCGATACATAGCTCCCGTATCGAGATACGCTATCTGGAGCTTCTCGGCCAGCCTTGCCGCCACGGTGCTCTTACCAGCCCCTGCCGGCCCGTCGATCGTTATGATTACTTTGTCTTCCAAGAGACGTCCTTTTTTTCAGTATCTACACGCATGTATATCTTTCTTTATATAACAACAAATAAAATTTTCCAGAAGAATCTGTATGACCCGACATCGGATACGCGGCCTGAGATGGAACAGGGACTGCCTTGAATTTTACCTGGCTAACCGTTTAACATATACATAGTACGCCCCGTGGGATGTGCCATCGCCCTCGGTCAGCCAGCTTTGCAATTGTGTCAGCCCGGCCTTAAGTTGTACCTGGAAAGTCACGGCACAAGCGTCTGGGGAAACCGGTTTTGTCATATCCACATCCGCGATTTTCAATCGGGCCTTGGTTATGTCAAGTGCCTTGCCGGCCTGGGCCGCTCCGTTCTTGTAACCATCGACACTTCTGCCCACCGGGGCATGTTCTTTGCCTGCATCACGCATCGTAGCCAATGCCGCAAATACATCTCGCGCACTCGAAAAGTTTTGTAAAAATAAAACTTGCACTCTGTGCCAGCTTCAGCCACTATATATGGCTGAATACTTACCAGCGATTTCAGAGTAGCCTCTTATCATAGGAGATTGACATGCAAATCAATATTATTCGTCGTTTTTATTTGCCCGCTTTGGTTGCCTGCATGGCTGTGGCATCTTCTGTTCAAGCCGTAGATTCTACTTCGCAGCTTTTGGAAAAGGCACAATCTCAGTTGAAGGAAAGCTATGAAAGCTGGCAGTTCAGCGCCAAGTCCGTGTCAGCCAGATGGCTCAAGGACAGTTCCGGGTACACCATGTTGGAGCCTGCTTCTCAGGGTGGCCGGCGGGAATTAGTGAAGTACGATTGCGCCACCGGTGAACGGACTGTCCTGATCTCACAGTCGCAGCTTCTTATACCGGGCGGGGCCAAACCACTGGAAATCGAAAACTACGAAATATCGCCGGATGGCGACCGGTTCCTGCTGGAGACGAACGGACGAGAACTGGCTGATGGGCAGGGGCGAGTCGCCGACTACTGGATACTTGAGCGTAAGTCCGCAAAGTTGCGCGAGCTTATCACTGCTGTTGAACCTGGGCGCGTAGTAGATAGTTTCTCTCCCGACGGCCGGCACATCTTATACCAACAGCAAAAAAACCTGTACGTGTACAACCTGAACAGCAACCGTACCACGACACTGACTACAGACGGCCTCACCGATACGATCGAGAACGCCGGCGGCGACTGGGACCACCGGGGCGAGTCGCCCTGGAGTCCGGACAGTCGGCGGGTTGCCTATATTCAAGTCGATTATCGTGCCGTTGGCTTAAGGCCGATGATAGAGCACATCGAGCCGACATATCCCAAAGTTCGCTATGTCCGCTTCGCCAGGATTGGCGAGCCCATCCCGACCCTGCGTGTGGGTGTCGCGGACATCGAAACCGGAGCAACGCAATGGATTGACGTTCCGGGCGAACCGGGCGGTTGTTACATCCCTTGGATGCATTGGGCCGAGAGTTCCGACGAGTTGATGCTGGAGAAGCAGTCTCGTTGGCGGGACGCACGAGACTTCCTGCTCGCCAATGTCCATACCGGCGAGGTGACGTGCACTTACCGTGAGACCGATCCAGCCTGGATCGACGCTAGCCGCGGGGAAAATCTCGGATTGGAATTCATCCGCCAGGGCCGTGCGTTTGTGCTGCTAAGTGAAAAGGACGGCTGGCGCCACGCCTATGTCCTCTCGCGCGACGGCTCGGCGCAAACGCTTCTGACGCCTGATCCAGGCGATATTATTGAACGCATCCAGGTGGACGAACCGGCCGGGTGGTTCTACTACATCGCCTCGCCGCAAAACGCTACCCAGCGATACCTCTACCGTGTCAAACTGGACGGAACCGGCAAAACCCAGCGGATCAGCCCGCCGGACCAGCACGGTACGCACAGCTACGACTTCTCACCCGATGCTCGCTGGGCGTTCCACACCTATTCGACTTACGATACGCCACCGGTGACCGAGCTGGTAGAGTTGCCGGAACATCGCCTCGTTCGCGTACTCGAAGACAACCAGGCACTGCGTACAAAAGTGACGCCGTTGATCACGCGACCGACAGAGTTCTTCCAACTCGACATCGGCCACGGAGTGGTGATGGACGCGATGATGCTCAAACCTCGCGATTTCGATCCAACGAAAAAGTATCCCGTTTTTATCTACGTGTACGGCGAACCACATGGCCAGACAGTACTGGATAACTGGGGCGCCAGCAGCGCCCAGTTCCACCGCATGATTGCCGATCTCGGCTATCTCGTGGTCTCTATTGACAACCGTGGCACTTCCGCACCGAAAGGAGCCGCTTGGCGGCGAGTCATTTACGGCAGTCTCGGACCGCTCTCGACAGAAGAGCAGGCTGCCGGACTCAAGGAGTTGGGACGAACGCGCTCCTATGTCGATCTATCGCGCGTCGGCATCTGGGGATGGAGCGGCGGCGGCTCGAACACCTTAAATGCGATGTTCCGTCAGCCCGATCTCTACCACGTCGGCATCGCCGTGGCGCCAAAACCACAGCCGAATCTATACAATGCGTGGTTCCAGGAAATCTTCATGCGGACACCCGAACTGAATCCTGACGGATACGCCAAATCCGCGCCGATCAACTTCGCCGAAGGACTCAAGGGAAACCTGTTGATTATACACGGTACCGGCGAAACCAACACGCACATACAGATCACAGAAGGATTGGTCGATCGCCTTATAGAATTGGGCAAGCGGTTCGATTATATGACATATCCCAACTGCGATCACGGCCTCAGTGAAGGCAAGGGCACTTCCTTGCATGTGCGCACGCTTATAACGCGATACCTGCTCGAACACCTGCCCCCCGGACCTCGCTAACCGCAAGGCTGTGCTCCTTACCCCACGCAGACTTTCGCGCAGCGACGCGGTAATCTCATCCCCCGTCATTGCGAGCGCAGCGCGGCAATCTCTCCCATATTTAGCCCCCGAATTTTATTCGGGGGTTTCTTCCCTACAACCACCCTGTGCGCCATGATTCACACACGCAACCTCTTTCCGACCGCGGAGCGGTCGAATATGCATAGCCGCGGGTGTAGGCCACCAGGCCGAAACCCGTGGAACAACTAATGCTGCAATCTCAAGAGCCGCCGGCATATATACTCCGGGATTGACACCAATGCGATAAATCCAAGGGTCGCTTGCGAATGCCGCGACAAATGACGTATTTCCTTGCAGATATATAGGATACAGCAGTTCTTAGCTCCATATTTTCGTTACTATCTGCTACTCAAGAGTTTATATTCGATACTATCGACCAGCGCCATCCATGAAGCATCGATTATATTTTCCGAAACGCCGATTGTGCCCCAGTGCTCATTGGCATCACGCGACTTGATCACTACTCGCACCCGCGCCGCCGTCGCCGCCTTGGGGTTCACCACCCGAACCCGATAGTCCACCAACTGCACATCCCTGACTTCCGGATAGTGTGGTTCCAGCGCCTTGCGCAACGCTGCATCCAGTGCATTTACCGGCCCGTCACCCTCAGCCACACGATGCTCGACTTTGCCGTTAATGACTATCTTGACCGTTGCCTCGCTGATTGGTATTCCGCTATTGCTTTTGAGAATTACGGTTCGGTAATGGTCCAGCTCAAAAAAGCTGCGGTATCCTCCGGTGAACTGACGCACAATCAGATCAAAACTGGCCTCGGCCGTTTCGAACTGGTAACCGGCATTTTCCAGGTCCTGGATCTTTTTGAGAATTTTGCGGACGAGTGTTTTGTCTTTGAGCAGGGCGAGTTTTTCATTTTTGGCCAACAGGTTCGAAGCGCCGGAAAGCTCACTAATAATTATCCGGCGGCTGTTGCCGACCATTTCCGGTTCGATGTGTTCGTAACATTTGGTGCTTTTGCACACGGCATGGACGTGCATACCACCTTTATGCGCGAAACTGGAGGTGCCTACGTAAGGCTGGTTCAGGGGCAGATTCAGGTTTGCCTGCTCATAGACGTAGCGGGATGTTTCGGTGAGTTTATTCAGCCTGTTTTTACGCAGGCAGCGATAACCCATTTTCAGGATGAGGTTAGGAATGACGGTGCAAAGGTCGGCGTTGCCGCATCGTTCGCCGAAACCATTGATAGTGCCCTGTACCTGCACGGCGCCGCTACGGACCGCAGCAAGCGACCCGGCGACGGCCAGCCCGCAATCGTTGTGGGTATGGATCCCCAGCGGCACGTCAACTTGGCGGGTGAGTCGGCTCACGATCTGTTCGATTTGCGGGGCCAAAGTACCGCCGTTAGTGTCGCAAAGTATCAACCGGGTGGCGCCTGCCCCGGCGGCAACCTGGAGGGTCTTCATCGCATAGTCGGGGTTATCCCGATAGCCGTCGAAAAAATGTTCGGCGTCGATAAATACTTCGCGCCCCCTGCGAACCAGAAACCGGACCGAGTCCTCGATCATTTTGAGATTGGTTTCCAGCGAAGTTCCCAGCACTTCGCGGACCTGCATATCCCAGGCTTTGGCCACCAGGGTCACTATCGGCGCCAGGCATTGCTGCAAAGCTCTAAGCCCCTGATCGTCGCCGGGAGCCAGCCCTTTTTTGTGGGTCATACCGAAGGCCACGATTTTACTGTGCTTGAGTTTGTATTGCGGTTTGCATATCTGTTTGAAGAATTGTTCGTCCTTGGCGTTGCTGAGCGGATAACCGCCTTCGATATAGTCCACGCCCAAATCGTCCAGTTTGCCGGCGATCAGGAGTTTATCTTCCAGCGAGAATGCCACACCTTCGGCCTGGGCGCCGTCGCGCAGAGTAGTGTCATAAATCTCGATTTTTCTAGCCATTGCTAATGCTAACTCATTGAAAAAACGCAGGTTAAGACCAAATTTCTATACACCTGAGATACGAATGGTAACTATTTTGTGTTGTTTGTCAAGGGTTTTTGTTCTCGATTTGTCCACGCCGCCGCCAACGATCGATCCGGACGCCAGGGGCTGAAGCGATTGCATCGTATGCTTTCACATCGTAAGGATACGGACAAGGTCAGGGCTCTCTGACATTCGTGGCCCTGGCCTGCAAAAAACATCTTCGGCAACAGATCGTAAACGGGTATAATCAGCGGGAATTGGCGTTTTATGGCTGCGTGCGTTGCCGGGCCAACGGGAAAATCAGGCCACAAGGGCCCCAACGGTTACAAGTAAAGCTGGTCCGGAATACAAAACGTCAGTTATTAACATAAGAGGATAAAGATTTTATGAACAAGAGGGTTGATCCGCAAAAAAATGTTGTATGTGTGATTTTACTATTCGTAACGTTAGGGTTCTCGCCATGTTTAACCGGAAGTACCGGGGCAGGCAGCACGAAGGACATTATCGACATCGCGGAACAGAATTGCCCGGCAGGCGCCAAGCAACTTGTCGGCGAAACCGGCTACGATATGGTGCCTGAGACCGACGCCAAGTGTCAGTGGACTTTTAAGGATGGTGTGCTTACCGCGTCACCTTCGTGGGACAGCGTTATCACCAGGGAGTCGTACCGTGACTTCCGTATGCACCTGGAGTTTAACGTCAACAATGTCCCCGATGTAGATCCAGAGAGGAACGGCAATTCCGGAGTCTATATCCAGCAACGGTACGAGATACAGATCCTCAATTCGTATGGCGTCTCCCAGGCCGACTACAAGCCCTCGTATTGCGGCAGTCTCTATCGAATGAAGAAACCCGATAAGCTGGTCAACAAGCCGGCCGGTCAGTGGCAAAGCTACGATATTGCCTTTCGGGCTGCGCGTTTTGACGGTGATAAAAAGGTCGAGAACGCTCGCATCACAGTCTATCAAAATCAGCAGTTGATTCATGACGATGTGTCAATTCCAAGCCAGACGGGTGCCGGCAGTAAGGAAGGCCCCGATCCTCGACCGATCAAACTGCAAGGTCACCAAAATCAGGTTCGCTTCCGCAACGTCTGGATCCAGGTACTCAATCTCGACAAAATGGGTCATGTACCGCCGCCCAGCGCCGAGGAATCTACGACTATCGACGGGGAAACTGTTAAAAAGTGGTCTGCTCCGTACCGAAACTGGCATTACTATCCTGACCATGTGATCCCTGCGGAGCCGAATATCAAGGGGTTCGAAAAAGTTCACCAGACTGATGTTCCTACGGTCTTTCAACTGCCGGGCGACAAAAAATGGTATATGACTTTCATTGGTTTTGACGGCAAAGGATATCAATCGTTTATTGCCGAAAGCGATGATCTTGTTCATTGGACCAACATGCGCCTTGCTATGGGCTACGGGCCGAAAGATTCCTTCGATTACGGCGGTGTTGTGCTCGGGGCCTACCTGTATGAGGATTACGACATCAAGACGCCACGGACTCTTAAAAAAAAGAATGGCAAATATTTTTCTCTTTATGGCGCCTACCCCCGCCAGGGCGGATACGAACTGCGCCCGGGATATGAAGGAGTGGCATCAAGCCAAGACGGCTTGACCTGGCAGCGGGCGAAAGATAAGCCCATTCTCTCAGTACATCAGCAGGACTGCGGCACGTGGGAAAAGGATTGCATCTACCAGCCCTGGCTGGTTGAACACAAGGGCAAGTACTATAATTTCTACAATGCGGCCAATGGGCACATCGAACAAATGGGACTGGCCCTTTCCAATGACCTCCTTGAGTGGAAACGGTACGAACACAACCCCGTGATACCCAATGGACCGAAAGGCAGTTATAATGAGGAGTTCTCTTCTGATGGAAAGGTATTCTGGGACAAGGATCACTGGGTCAATTTTTTCTTCGGTGTTAGCCACGGCGGCGCACATATCATGGCTGCGTTTTCCCGTGATCTATACCACTGGACCGTTGACCCCGATCCGATCTACAAGGCCGGCGGAAACTCCTCCGGTCTGGACAGGCAATATGCCCATAAGATTTCTCTCGTCTGGAACCAGGCCAGCGAAACTTATTACATGTTCTACAATGCGGTTGGCAACAAGGGCAGAGGTATTGGGCTGATAACAAGCAAACCGCTTGTTAACCAGCAACATGATTAGAAACTAAGACCCTTATCAGAGAAAAGTAAAGATTCGATATGAAAAAACTTACAAGACGTCAATTTATTAAGACAGCCACAGCGGCGATGCCCATTGCCATCGCGGGGCGCCAAACGATTGCAGCGGAAAAGTCCACCAGGCGCCCCAACATCGTGTTCGTTTTCGCGGATCAAATGCGCGCGCATGCCATGGGCTGCATGGGAAACAAGCAGGTCATCACTCCTCATCTTGATAAGCTCGCCAGCGAAGGCCTGTTGGTTACGAACGCGATTTCATGTCAACCTGTGTGTAGTCCGTACCGTGCCCAACTCATGACCGGGCGCTACAGCCATTCGACCGGTGTCATTCATAATGAAATTCGGCTGCCGGACAGTGAAGTCGTCATCTCTGAATTGATGAAGAAACAGGGCTACGCCACCGGCTACATCGGCAAATGGCATTTGGCCGGGTATCGCAGCAATCCCGTGGACGCAAAGAGCCGACGAGGCTGGGATTTCTGGGCGGTTCGCAATTGTTCGCACAAGCATTCAGAACCCCAATACTGGCTCAATGACTCCAGGGAACCGGTTTGCGTCCCCGGCTGGGAACCGGACGTACAAACCGATCTTGCAATTGAGTTCATCAGGAAGAACAGGCAGGTTCCATTCTGCCTGTTCCTGTCATTCGGGCCTCCACACAACCCGTACAAGGCTCCCGAAAAATACGTTGAAATGTACAAGGACAAGAATCTGACGGCCAGACCGAACGTGCCCGGCGGTGAGACGGAGAGTCTGCGCCAGTACTATGCGATGACGACAAGCCTGGACGCCTGTATGGGGCGCATTAACGAGGCATTAAACAACGCGGGTATCTCCGAAGATACGATCGTCGTATTCACGTCCGATCATGGCGACATGCTGGGATCGCAGGGACATCAATTCAAGCAGCGTCCCTGGGAAGAATCTATCAACATCCCATTCATCATTCGCTATTCTCGCAAAATCAAAAAAGAGCAAAGGCGCGACTGGATTGTCTCGTCGGTGGACGTCATGCCGACCCTTCTTGGTCTTTGCGATATATCCATTCCACCGCAGGTGCAGGGGCGGGATTATTCAGCAACGTTTCTTGGAAACTCCCAGGCCCAACGCGATGCGGCATTCCTTTTCAATGTACATACAGGCGCCGGACCACAAACCGACTGGAGGGGCATTCGCACCAGGGAATGGACCTATGCATATCACTGCTTAGGTGACTGGGTGATGTACGACCTGAAAAACGACCCTTATCAACTCAAGAACCTGATTGACGACCCAAAGTTCACGGCAAAGAAAAAAGAGCTGCGAGAGCAATTAGAATCCATGCGAAAAGCTTTAGGTGAATCGTTACCACTCAAAGGAAAACCCCCGGCGCCAATCCGACTGCCGGTTTGAATATAAGATTGAACCAGCAGAACAACGCCTTGGCGCGTATCCATTAAGGGGGATCGCCCAAGGCATTTTGGAGGAATTGCCAGGCTCAGCAGCTTTGCCACGATTTGGGCTGTAAAGAATATCTTAGACAACAGATCGTAAGCTGGTATAATCAGCGGGAACTAGCGTTTTATGGCTGGGCATATTGCCGGGCCAAACAGGAAAATCAGGCCCAAAGGGCCTAAACGGCTGCCTATTTAAGGAGAAAGTTATGCAGACAAAAACGATTACATGGGTTAGATGTCTCTTATGTGCTGTATTAGGTGTTGTATTTTTGGGTACGCCGGCGCATGTGGCGGGAAAGGATGACGGCGGCTACTATACTGAACCCCAAATGTTTGATTCCCGACCTCCTGTCAATGGAGAGATGCACTTCGGTCATATTGGCGTGACTGGTTTACAGGTACGTATTTATAAAGGTGTCACCATTAAGGTGGAAGGCACAGAACCCAACACCCCGGCACACAATAAGTTTAAGGTCGGAGAAATTATCACCGGGATAAATGGTATTTCATTAAAAGGCAGGAATGCCTTTGTAACATTGGGCAATGCGCTCACAAAAGCTGAAGCGACAGATGGCAAGATGATCTTTGATGTACAGTCTGAGGATGCTGCGGCGTCAAAAAAGGTAGAGGTGGTTATCCCTGTTTTGGGCAGCTA